>ENA-OQNI01000023-OQNI01000023.1-human-gut-metagenome-genome-assembly--contig:-NODE-23-length-238201-cov-9.624050_pt1 | contig 238201 bp, 198 predicted proteins | sample MGYA00242627_ERZ504876 | MGnify/ENA primary metagenome ERZ504876 (study PRJEB26092, sample SAMD00036386) | human gut metagenome | host: Homo sapiens | study: EMG produced TPA metagenomics assembly of... | reverse complement strand
TTCGAGTAGTACCGCTTTATAGCGGGCCAGCAAAAGTGCTTGCGATACCGCCCTTTGGGGCGAATAGTAACAATAGCCCTTTGGAGGGCTAATAATAAACCACCAGTTGAACTGGTGGTTGCTAACTAGAAAAAAAGAAAGAACATGAACGTGTAAAGGTGAGGGAATGTATCTGAAATAATTTAAGCTGGAAAACACAATTGTATTTTGATAGGACCTGTTTGAAACAGGTTATTTTGTGTACGCTTAAATTAGATACTCAGACGATTCGTTATGTTCCGACACCAGTGCCATGCACGCTGTGTCTGTTTAGGATGCGGGTCTGTTTTGCGTACGCAAAGCGGGCTCGCTTTTTAAATACTCTAGGCAGAATTTTTTATACGTGAGAAAAAGAAAAACAGGCAGAAGGGAGTTTTTATGGCACAGATCAATGTCAGTAATCTAACTTTTGGGTATGAAGGAAGTTATGATACAATCTTTGAAAATGTATCGTTTTCAATCGACACCAGCTGGAAGCTTGGTTTTGTGGGAAGAAACGGAAAGGGAAAGACAACGTTTCTTCAGTTACTCCTGGGAAAATACGAATACCAGGGAGCGATCACCCGCTCGGTTGTCTTCGATTATTTTCCGTATCCGGTGAAACAAAAAGATCTGGAACGGACAGCAGCGGAGCTGATGGAAGACTGGAAAGCGGGAGTAGAGAGCTGGAGAGTTCTTTGTGAATTGGAAAAACTGGATATGGACGCAGAACTTTTGTACAGACCATTTGGTACGTTAAGCTTTGGGGAGCGGACCAGGGTTATGCTTGCAGTCCTTTTTTCCGGTGAAAATGATTTTCTGCTGATCGATGAACCCACCAACCATTTGGATCAGGACGCCAGAGAGATTATCAAAAAATATCTGGCGTCAAAAAAAGGATTTATTCTGGTATCCCACGACAGGGATCTGCTGGATGCCTGCATCGATCATGTGCTGGTTTTAAACCGGGCCTCGATCGAAGTACAGAGCGGCAATTTTTCCAGCTGGTGGGAAAACAAGGAAAAAGCAGATCATTTTGCCAGAATGGAACATGAAAAACGTGTAAAAGAAATTGGAAAACTAAAGGCAGCCGCCGACTGTTCTTCGCGCTGGGCAGAAAAAAATGAAAATACCAAGATTGGATATGATCCAGCCAAAGAACATGACAGATCGATATCGACACGATCGTATATCGGAGCAAAGACGAAGAAAATGCAGTCGCGCGTCAAAGCGTACGAGGAGAGAATGGACCGGGAGATCGAGAAAAAGGAAGGGCTGTTAAAAGATATCGAAACGGTAAAAGATTTAAAGATTATGCCGCTTTCCCATTACAAAGAACGGCTGATCGAATGCAGGGATTTTTCCTTAAAATACCGGGATGGAAAAGAGAATGTGATCACCGGATTGAATTTTGAACTGAAACAAGGAGACCGTGTTTTTCTGAAAGGAAAAAATGGCTGTGGAAAATCCAGCCTGATCAAGTATATTCTGACGCAGAACCTGCAAAATTCTTCCAATGGCGGAATCGAAAAGCGGAAAATTACGATGTCCGGATGCGAAAATCTTTCCGGCGAAAATATAATGGCAACGGGTACCTGTTCGATTGCCTCAAATCTCGTTATTTCCTATATCAACCAGGATACCTCGCATCTGTCCGGAACGCTGAAAGAATTTGCCAAAAAGCAGGAAATTGATGAGCCAATGCTCCTTTCCATGTTGCGCAGCCTGGATCTGGACAGAGAACAGTTTGTAAAAAACATGGAGGAATTTTCCGAGGGACAGAAGAAAAAAGTATTGATTGCTGCCAGCCTTTTAACACCTGCGCATCTCTATCTGTGGGATGAACCGCTGAATTATATTGATGTATTTTCACGGATGCAGATTGAGAAACTGATTGCGCAGTTCCAGCCAACGATGCTGATCGTGGAGCATGATGCAAGGTTTGCCAGAAAGCTGGCAACGAAAGTGGTAGAGCTTTGACCAGAAGAATAAACGGAAAGGTTATGACTGAAAAAAACGAGACTTCTTATGGAGGTCTCGTTTTGCTATGATTAAAAATAGTAAAAAAAGGAGGAATTCACATTATGACAAAAAGAAAAATAATGCTGATTACGGTTTGCTTTGCTATTTTTGCTATATCGCTTCTGCTATCCAGACAGTTTTTTAAAAGCGCTGGAAAAAGGAATATGGATGTTCCGGCAGCGGGATCTGAACAGATAGAGGATTCAAAGGATACAGAAGAAATGACAGAGCTGGAAGAAACAGAAAGAACAGCAGCATCAGAAGGGGCAGCAGAACCGGAAAAAGTGGAAAATGTTACCATAGGAAGTGAGAAATACCGGGGATTTATCCTGGATTGTGTCCTGCATTCGGAGCAGGAGGGGGATATTCATTATAATGTATATATTCCGGATTCTTATGACGGAACAAAAGAATATGCATTATATGTAACACTGCCCGGCTATCAGGGACTGTACTTTCAAGGTGTGGGGGAAAATATCAGGACAGAGGATTTTGGTTTTGAGGCACAAAAATACAATTCGGAGATAATTATCGTAGCACCGCAGTTAAATGACTGGGGTGAGACATCCGCGGATCAGGCAATCGAGCTGACGTAGTATCTTCTTGAGAATTATAAGATCAATCCGGAAAAAGTATATAGTAACGGCTATTCCGGCGGAGGAGAAACGCTGGCGCTGATCCTGGGAAAAAAGCCGGAACTGTTTACTGCAGCGCTCATGTGCAGCTCCAAATGGGATGGAGTATATGAACCGGTGACAGAGGCAAAAACACCGGTCTATTTTGTGATTGGCGAAAGTGATGAATATTATGGATCAGAACCGTTTAAAGAAGCGTATCAGATTTTATATGAGCTGTATGCAGAGCAGGGTTTAGCAAAATCCGAAATAGACAATTTGCTGGTACTGGATATAAAAGAGAAAAATTACTTTGCAGGAACGAAAGTGACTTATCAGCACGGAGGCGTTTATCTGTTCTGTCGGGATGAAAAAATTATGGGATGGCTGTTTGGACATTAAGAGTCATGGAAAAATATATTGCAAAATTCCAAAGAAGTCTATAGTATGATAGTAGAGCGCGTTTGAAAAATCATTTCCGCATTCTGTGCGTTCCATTTTGCGGTATGTTTCACTCTTTTGCCGGCATGATGGCAGCAAAAAGATAAAATAAAAAAGGAGTCGACATGGAAAGAAAAAATCGTGGCATCTTAAAAAACAAGTTATTTTTGTATCTGACAGAATTTTTTTCCGGAATGTCTGTGATGGCGGTAGAACTTGGTGCGAGCAGGCTGCTTGCCCCGTATTTTAGTTCTTCACAGATTGTATGGACGATCATCATCGGAACCATCATGATTGCTATGGCACTGGGAAATATCTATGGAGGCAGAACGGCGGACAAGTCGCCCAATCCGGACAAGCTTTATGGCCGTATCATCGTAGCTGCTTTATGGATTGCGTTGATCCCTGTGGTTGGAAAATATATCATTGTTGGCATTTCTGCGGTTCTGATTTTTTCCGTAAATAACAATTTTCTGATCCTGGCTGCGTTTGTGGCCTGTATGGTAATTTTTGTGTTCCCATTGTTTTTACTGGGCACGGTAACTCCGTCACTGGTCAAATATTCGGTGAGCAATCTGGATGATAACGGAAAAACGGTGGGAACACTGGGAGCATTCAATACGATCGGCAGCATTATTGGTACCTTTGTGCCGACGTTTGTTACGATTCCTGCAGTTGGAACATCGATTACTTTTCTGATCTTTGCGGGAATTTTACTTGCGTTATCCATCGTGTATTTTGTGATGGAAAAAGCAGGGAAAAAGAAAGTGGTTGCATCGGTACTTATTTTCGCGTTCTGCTGTGGAACGGGTTATTCCGATTCCTTCGCATTCTGGGAAAACAACCTGACGTATGAGGGAGAGTCTGTATACAACTATCTCCAGGTGTATGAAAACGATGAGAGAGTGGCGTTGTCCACGAATGTTCTGTTTGGGATACAGTCTGTGTATATGAAACAGGATGAACTGACCGGAATGTACTATGATTATGCGATGGCGGCGCCGCTTATGCTCAAGGATAAAGCTGCAGATCAGATGGATGTGCTGATCCTTGGAATGGGTACAGGAACTTATGCCACACAGTGCAGGAAATATTTTGGGGACATGAATATCGAAGGCGTAGAAATTGATGAGAAGATCACGGATCTCTCTCGGAAATATTTCTCACTCTCAGAGGATGTTCCGGTGACTACTTACGATGGAAGAGCGTTTTTAAACGCCTCGCAGAAAGCATATGATGTGATTATGGTTGATGCATATCAGGACATCACAATTCCATTCCAGATGTCCTCGAAAGAGTTCTTTGCGCTGGTGAAATCGCATCTGAAGGACGATGGCGTCATGGTGGTAAATATGAATATGCGAGGAACGAAGGAGGGAAACATCAATCAGTACCTTTCAGATACGATTGGAAGTGTCTTTACTACCGAGGTTATCGTCGATGTGGCGGGATCATCCAACCGGGAACTCTTTGCGTCGGACGATCCGGACATCGGAAAGAATCTGACGAAGCATACAGGCGAACTTACAAATGCAAATCTGAAAAATATGATGCAGGAAGTTGCTTCAAATCTTACAGAATATCAAAAAGGAAATTATATCCTCACAGATGACCAGGCGCCGGTGGAACTGCTTGGCATGCAGGTGATCGATGAATTGATTAAAGATGAGGTCCAATACTATAAAGATATCTATAAAGAACGGGGAATCAAAGGGTTGATGGAGTCTCTCTGATATTTGGGCGCAACATGGAAAAGCGTAAATCATGAAAATCTGGCTTGCGCTTACAAATGGGATTTCGATTTTGGTTATGAGCAAGTAGCGAAAGCGAATTGCGAATATCCGCTTGACTAAAGGAAGAAAGGGAAGGTAAATATAATGAAATTACAATCTATTTTTGACCAGACAGATTTTGTGCATGCAAGCGGCACAAAAGAAGAATTGCAGGTTGCAAATTATTTAAAGGAGCAGTGCGAGACATTAGGAGTCCCGGCAGAACTGGAAAGTTTCCGCGTTGCAATGGGCGAAATCGAAGAGGCACATTTGTATGCAGACGGGATGGGAATTCCATGCAAAGCGCTCACATGCTGCGGAAGCGGAAGCGTGGAAGGCGAACTCTACTATATGCCTGGAACCGATCCGGTTTCTATTGCCGGTGCGAAAGATAAAATTGTGCTGATGGATACGCAGGGAATTGGATTTTTTACGTACCAGGATCTGATGAAGGCAGGCGCAAAAGCGATTCTGTTCCAATATGGAAATAGCTATTACCCGCATACAGATATCGACCAGAGAGATCTTCGGGAAGCCGTTGTCGGAGAAGAAAAGAAAGTTCTCTGCGCCATGATTCATTCCGCAAAGGCAGTAGAACTTGTGAAAAATAAAGTAAAACAGATCCGTCTGGAAATCTGGCAGAAGGAATACGATGGAGAATCCCATAATGTGATTGCAGAATTGCCGGGAAAAAGAGAAGAATGGATCGTTTTAAGCGCGCATTATGATACGACATCGCTTTCTCATGGTGCATATGACAACATGAGCGGATGCGCAGGGCTTCTTGGAATCATGGAGCAGATGAAAGGGAAAGAGCTGAATTATGGTCTTCGGTTTGTATTCTGTGGAAGCGAAGAAAGAGGACTTTTAGGAGCGAAAGCGTATGTCAGAGACCATGAAAAAGAACTGAGACAGATCGTACTGAACATCAATTTGGACATGATCGGAACGTATATGGGAAAATTTATCGCCTGCGTATCGGCAGAAGAAAAGCTTACCCATTATATCAGCTATATGGCTGCAGAAGTTGGCTTTCCAATCGCAGCAGAAAATGGCGTCTATTCCAGTGATTCCACACCATTTGCCGATCATGGAGTTCCGGCTGTTTCGTTTGCGCGTATTGCCAGCGGAAATGTCGCCCCGATTCACTGCCGCTACGATGTCAAAGATGTGATGTCGATGGAGCAGCTGCAAAAAGATATTGATTTCCTGGCAGCATTTACCGGAAGATTTGCAAACGCAGCGGTCTGCCCGGTGGCAAGAGAAATACCGGAAACGATTCGGAAACAACTGGATGAATATCTGTTTCGCAAGAGAAAAGAAGCCTGATATACTTCGATCACGGATATGAGCAGCGAGACGAATTGCAAATAGGAAAAAGAACGACATTGGCAGGAGAGAGAAACCATGAAAAAAATAGAACTGGTAGAAATCAGGCAGGTAAACGATGCCCTGGCAGAAATGGTTGCGCTGTTTCGAGTAGAACTGCGTTCCTATAAAGGAATTGCATCAAAACCGAACGTGGAAGACGGACGGGAAGAAATGAAGGAATACCTTTTAGCAGGATTTCCAGTGTTTGCCGCCACGGTGCATGGCGAATACGCAGGTTATGTTGTCTGTCGTATTGAGAGCGAGGTGGTGTGGGTGGAATCCATCTTTGTCAGAGAAGAGTACCGCCGGCAGGGAGTTGCCGCCGCACTGCATGGCAAGGCAGAAGAAATTGCAGCTTCTTATGGAAACGATACGGTTTACAACTATGTCCATCCCAATAACCACAGGATGATTGAATTTTTGGGAAAGCGTGGTTACACCGTTCTGAATCTGATTGAGATCCGTAAACCGTATCAGAATGAAAAATTGACGCAGACGATTACGGTTGGGGAACATGAATTTGATTATTGAGGGAGTCATTTTCATCCCACAATTCCAGAAAAGCCCGAAGTTCAGACGGAAGGCGCCCCTTGCGCCAGGCAAGCAGGATTTCGGTTGTAAGGTCTGCATCTGTGATGGTGCAGGCCTTTAATTTATGGGTAAGATTCAGCATGGAGGCCGGCAGAAGAGCGATGCCAAGGCCTTTTTCTGCCATTGTCATTGCCGTGCGGGCGTCCTCGCAGGTGAGATAGATATCGCAGAACAGACCCGCCTGCTCGAAAGCGGAGAGCATGTATTTCCGGTAGCGGTTCGACAGAATCAGCGGCTGCTCGGCAAGTTCCGTAAGCGAAAGGGTTTCACGCCCGGCAAAAAGCGGGTGAGAAGGGAGTGCCATGGCGGTGATGCTCTCTTTTAAAAGGGTCTTCGTCTCGCAGCCATTTAAAACGATTGGCGTGCGGAGCGTGGTGAGATCCACCATGTGATTTTCGAGCTGGTCTTTTAAAGCAAAGGTAGAACCCTCGTGGACATCAAAATGGATGTGCGGGTATTTCCGGGAAAATCGCAGGAGATAGTCGGCGAGCAGCGAAACGGTGGATGGCGTCATGCCGATGTGGAGTGTCGCAGACTGACTGGATTTTACGACTTCGCGCCTGGTGAGATCCGCAAGCATCAGAAGCGTTCCTGCCTGTTCATACAGTGTTTTTCCTGCCTCGGTCAGGGTGATTTTCTTTGTACCGCGGATGAGAAGAGGCACCTGAAGCTCTTCCTCCAGCATTTTGATCTGATAACTTAACGGCGGCTGTGTCATATGCAGCACCCGTGCCGCCCCGCTGATGGTTCCCGCGTCCACGATGGCGCGGAAGTATTCGAGTTGTCGAAGTTCCATAAAAATCCTCCTGAAAAAACTATATAAAAATTATTCAATTTCAATATAAAAACAATAATTTACATATAGAATACGCCATGCTATACTGAAAAGCAAGTGAAAAAGAAGGGAATGAGGGAACAAATGAAACGAATTGATTTCGAACATGGAACCGTAACCGGAAACATCTTCGGGGCAGCGCTCCCGATGCTGGTTGCTCAGATTTTGAGTCTGCTGTACAATATTGTAGACCGCGTCTACATCGCGCGGATCCCGGAGGTAGGAACGGCGGCACTCGGTGCAGTCGGTCTGTGCTTTCCGCTGATCGTTATCATCACAGCATTCAGCAACTTGTTTGGAAGCGGCGGCGCTCCGCTGTTTTCGATTGAGCGTGGAAAGAATGATCAAAAAAAGGCGGAACGTATTATGAATACGTCGTATTCCATGGTATGTGTCTGTGCTGTCATACTGATGGTGATCGGCTTTTTGTTTGCTCGTCCACTGCTGTCGCTGTTCGGTGCATCGGCAGATGCGATGGTATACGCGTATCCTTATATGATGATTTATCTGATCGGAACTTTGCCGTCGATGGTGGCAACCGGCATGAACCCGTTCATCAACGCGCAGGGCTATTCGACCGTTGGCATGCTTTCCGTCACGATCGGAGCGGTCGCAAACCTGCTGCTTGACCCGCTGTTTATCTTTGTATTTGGTTTTGGTGTGCAGGGGGCTGCGATTGCAACTGTGATTTCCCAGACACTTTCCGCCGTGTTCGTTCTGTATTTCCTGACCCGGAAATCGGAACTGAAAGTGCGCTTTGTGCGGAAAGATGAAATTTCTGAGTGTGCAGGCTATGCGAAAAATATTGTCAGTCTCGGTACCGCCGGATTTATCATGCAGCTGACCAACAGCCTTGTCACGATCTGCTGCAACAACGTACTCTCTGTGACCGGCGGTGATATTTACATCTCTGTTATGACGATTGTATCGAGCGTGCGTCAGCTTGTCGAGACACCGATCTATGCAATGAATGAGGGAACTTCTCCGATTTTGAGCTATAATTACGGTGCACGCCGTCCGGCCCGTGTGCGCAAGGCGATGTGTGTCATGAGTGCGATGATCCTCGGCTATACCGCAGTGATGTGGAGCGTGATTGTTCTGGCGCCGCATGCGCTGATCGGTATTTTCAGTTCGGATGCGGTACTGACAGCAGATGCGGTTCCGGCTCTGAAGCAGTACTTTGCAGCATTCATTTTCATGGATCTGCAGTACATTGGACAGACCGTATTCAAATCTCTGAATAAAAAGAAACAGGCGATCTTTTTCTCTCTGCTCCGAAAAGTCTTCATTGTTGTACCGCTCACCTATCTGATGCCGTACGTACTCCACATGGGAACGGACGGTGTCTTCCTTGCCGAACCGGTATCAAACGTAATCGGCGGAAGTCTCTGCTTTATCACCATGCTGATTCTGGTTCTGCCGGAATTGAAGCGAATGGAGCAGCAGAAGTAATAGTTTTGAAAAGCTTTTGAAAAAAGTACAGGAAGATATTTACCGAAACCGTTTCGGCAGATATCTTCCTGTTTTTGTTGCGATACATACGATAAAAAGGGTTAGATTCCCCTTTTTCGCTGCGCTGCATTCGAAGAGAGCTGCCGGTGGCAGTTTCTGCAGGTGAAAAAATTATAAAGTATAGCTAAAAACTATTTTGTTGTATCGAAGATAAGTATTTGATCTTTCCGGAAATTCACGCTACACTGGAAACAGCAAAAACAAAAGAACAGGAGAGGGTTTTTATGGAAGAAAACAAAATGGGAACGATCCCGGTCAGCCGTCTGGTGATTTCCATGGCGCTGCCGCTGATGCTGTCACTTCTGATTAATTCGCTTTACAACTTCGTGGATTCCGTGTTCGTTGCGCGGGTTTCTGAGGATGCACTGACGGCAATTTCCCTGGCGGCTCCGATGCAGCTCATTGTATCATCGCTCGGTCTTGGAAATGCGGTCGGCCTGAACGCCGTCATTTCCCGCGCGCTTGGAGAAAAGAATCAGAAAAAGGTAAAAGATGCAGCGAGCGCCGCGCTTTTTCTTGCATTCTGCTCGTGGATTTTAAACAGTATTTTATGTATCGCATTTGCCCGGATCTATTTTGAAAGTCAGTCCGGCGGCAATGAAGCTATCGCAGCGTATGGCATCCAATACTTAAGTATCTGTATGATCGCGTCTCTCGGCCAGATGGGACAGTGGGTCTTTGACCGGTTTGTTATGGCAAGCGGAAAAGCGCACCTTTTTATTTTTACACTTTCCGCCGCATCGCTGACAAATCTGATTCTCGATCCGATCTTTATTTTCGGCTGGTTTGGCCTTCCACGAATGGAAACAGCCGGAGCTGCGCTTGCAACCGTCATCGGTCAGTTTATGGGCTGCCTTGCCGGAATGGTAATCAATAAAAAGTGGAACCCGGAAATTCCGTTTGCTTTTACACTGAAACCGGACTGGGTGAGTGTGCGTGAGATTATAAAAGTCGGTTTTCCGTCCACGCTGGTACAGATCCTGACCTCGGTTGTCAATATGGCGATGAATGCGATTATTATTACCTTTTCTTCGACGGCAGTTGCTGCTTTTGGTGTGTGCACAAAGATTCAGAATATTACAACCGTCGGTGTTCACGGTATCACAAACGGTCTGATTCCGATTGTAGCGTACAATTACGGCGCAAAGCAAAAAGAAAGAATCCGTCAGTCGATCCGGTACGGCATTCTTTACGGCGGCGGACTGTTTCTTATCTTTTTTGCCGTGCTGGAATTCTGTCCTGGCGTTGTACTGAAACTTTTTGATGCCTCGGACAATCTGATGCGCATCGGAGTTCCGGCGCTCCGCATTCTGGCAGTGGCCTATCTGCTTTCGATTCCAGGCCTGATCTATCAGGCGGCGTTGCAGGGACTTTCCCTTGGAAAAGAAAGTATGTACATATCCATGACACGCCAGGCGATTCTGCCGCTGGTGTTTGCATTTCTTCTCAAAGGATTTGGAAACCTGAATCTGATATGGGGCGCCTTTGTCCTGGCTGAGCTCTGCGGCATCCCGCTTGCAGCAGCTCTCTGGAAACGGAAAGGGGAAAAGCAGATTCAGTTTTAAGTATAGAAAAGAAAAACAAAAAGGCTGTTCTTTGCGAAAGGCAGCCTTTTTTGCATACCATAAGATAAGAATACACAGGGGCTTATGGATGAAAGAGCAGGAAAATCTGACAGGAAAAGGAATTACAGCCGCCGTGCTGGATACAGGGATTTTTCCCCATATGGATTTTGACGGCCGGATTGTAGCCTTCCGGGATCTTGTGTACGGGCGGGAGACGCCTTACGATGACAATGGACACGGAACGCATGTCTGTGGTATCCTTGGCGGAAGTGGAAGAGCGTCCGGCGGAAAATACCAGGGTGCGGCACCGGGATGCCGGTTTGTCGTAGTGAAGATTCTGGACCGAAGGGGAAATGGAAGAAAGCAGGATATCCTCGCGGCGATTGACTGGGTGTGCAAAGAGCGAATAAGACTTAATATCCGCATTTTAAATATTTCAGTGGGAACAACAGAGCAGGAAAAAACGGTGGATGATCTGCTAGTACAGGCGGTGGAGCGCGCCTGGGATGACGGGATCACTGTTGTGACAGCGGCCGGAAATCTGGGGCCCGCTCCGGGCAGTATTACGGCGCCGGGGAGCAGCAGAAAAGTGATCACCGTGGGAGCGGGCGATCTGCTGGAGCCAAGAAGAGGAATCTCCGGATGCGGCCCGACACGGGACTGCGTCTGCAAACCGGATCTTGTCGCGCCTGGAAAACGTCTCATTTCCTGCGCGCCTGGAAGAAGCAGGAAGGAATATGTGGTGAAGAGCGGCACCTCGATGGCGGCACCGCGGGTGTCCGGAGCCGTGGCTTTGGCACTTGAACGGGTTCCGGATCTTACAAATGTCCAGGCGAAAATGCTGCTTTGCGAATCGGCGAGAGACCTTGGCCTTCCGCGCAACCGTCAGGGGCATGGGATGCTTCAAACAGACCGTTTTCTGTCTCTTCTGTGAGACACTGTGCGGCAGCATAAAAAAAGAAAAATGAAGGAAAACACCTCTCATCCTGCAAAAATTGTGTGAATTTATGGGAAAATGCCAAAAAATCAGGCGAATTTTGACTTGACAAGCTATAGGATACTTTATACAATAAACGGGAATAGAAAAAGGAGGCCTACTATGGAAAAAATTCAGATGACCACTCCTCTGGTAGAGATGGATGGAGATGAGATGACCAGAATTCTCTGGAAAATGATCAAAGATGAGCTGCTTCTCCCGTTTATTGACCTGAAAACGGAATATTACGATCTGGGACTGGAACACAGAAACGAGACGAACGATCAGGTAACCGTAGATTCCGCAAACGCTACCAAGAAATACGGTGTAGCAGTCAAATGTGCCACCATTACGCCGAATGCAGCGCGTATGACCGAGTACAATCTGAAAGAAATGTGGAAGAGCCCGAACGGAACGATCCGTGCCATGCTCGACGGAACCGTTTTCCGTACCCCGATTGTCGTAAAAGGCATCGAGCCGTGCGTGCGCAACTGGAAAAAACCGATCACGATTGCCCGTCATGCATACGGAGATGTCTATAAAAATGCAGAAATGCGCATTCCGGGACCGGGAAAAGCAGAGCTGGTTTATACGGCTGAGGACGGCACCGAGACAAGAGAGCTGATCCACAACTTCACCGGCGCCGGTGTCATTCAGGGCATGCACAATCTGGATAACTCCATAGAAAGCTTTGCGAGAAGCTGTTTCGAGTACGCACTGTCCACGAAACAGGATCTGTGGTTTGCAAGCAAGGATACGATTTCCAAGAAGTATGATCACCGCTTCAAGGATATCTTCCAGGAGATCTTCGATGCAGAGTACAAAGAGAAATTTGCAGAAGCAGGCATTACCTACTTCTACACTCTGATCGACGACGCCGTTGCCCGCATCATGAAAGCAGAGGGCGGCTTTATCTGGGCCTGCAAGAACTACGACGGCGATGTCATGAGCGACATGGTATCCTCCGCCTTCGGTTCCCTTGCGATGATGACTTCTGTTCTCGTATCCCCGCACGGATATTACGAGTACGAGGCTGCGCACGGAACCGTACAGCGCCACTATTACCGTCACTTAAAAGGTGAGGAGACATCCACCAACTCCGTGGCCACCATTTTTGCATGGACCGGCGCACTCAGAAAACGCGGGGAAATGGATGGAAACGCAGAACTTTCCGCATTTGCAGACCGTCTGGAAAAAGCAACGATCGCAACGATCGAGAGCGGAAAAATGACAAAAGACCTTGCGCTGATCACCACCATGGAAAATCCGACCGTATTAAACAGCCGTGATTTCATCCTGGCCATCCGCGAGGAGCTGGAGAAATAATTAAACGAAGCAAAAAAGAAAGCCGATCCGGCATTCCCGCAAAAAGGGATGCGCCGGACCGGCTTTTTCTGTTTTGAATTTTCCGGGGAAAACCAGGCCTATTCGGCAAGCTCTTCCCATTTTTCATACAGCTCTTCGAGTTCCGCGGCAATCTCTGCTTTCTCTTTGCTTAATTTCACACACTCTGCCACATTCGTTGCGACTTCCGGTTTCGACATTTCCTCATCAATTTCCGAATCGCGTGTCTCAAGCTCTTCAATTCGTTTCTCCGTCTTTTTCAGCTCGTTTTCTTTCTTGCGGAGACGTGCCTGTTCTTCTTTCTGCGCTTTCCAGTCCAGCTTTGTGGAGGAGGCTTCGGAAGGAGCCGCTGCTTCTTCCGGAGCGGCGGCATCGGCAGCAGGAGCATAGATGCGGGTCAGCTCTTCTTTTTTCTCCAGATAGTAATCGTAATTTCCGATATAGTTGACGAGTGTCTGTCCCGTCAGCTCCAGAATCCGGGTTGCGGTCTGGTTAATAAAATAACGATCGTGGGAGACATATAGCACCGTTCCGGTGTAGTCCTTCAGTGCATTTTCCAGAATCTCTTTAGAGACGATATCGAGGTGGTTGGTCGGCTCGTCGAGGATCAGGAAGTTGGCGTTCGAGAGCATCAGCTTGGCAAGGGAAATTCGTCCGCGCTCACCGCCGCTCAAGGTATGAATCGGTTGGAAGACATCGTCGTTTGTAAACAGGAAGGCGGCCAGCACATTTCGGATTTCGGTGTTTGTCAGATATGGATACGCGTCGGAAATCTCCTGGAAAATGGTCTTTTCCATGTGGAGCACCTGATGCTCCTGATCGTAGTAACCGATTTGTACACGGCTTCCAAGTGTAAAAGAGCCGACATCCGGGCGGATGACTTCGTTTAAGATCTTTAAGATCGTCGTTTTTCCCGTTCCGTTGTTTCCGATGATTGCGACGCGCTCCCCGCGCTTGATTTCGAAATTCAGATCCTGGAAAAGCGTCTGTCCCGGGAAGGCTTTGGAGAGGTGCTCGACGGTCAGCACATCGTTTCCGCTTGTGATGCGCGGTTCCAGACGGATCCGCATATCGGAGCGTACTTCGGTCGGCTTTTCCAGCACATCCATTTTGTCCAGCATTTTTTCACGGCTCTCGGCGCGTTTGATGGATTTCTCGCGGTTGAAAGATTTCAGCTTTGCAATGACTTCTTCCTGATGGTGGATTTCCTGCTGCTGGTTGACCCAGGCATGGTAAGCGGCTTCACGGAGCATTGCTTTTTTTTGACTGTAGGCGGTATAGTTTCCCTCAAAAGTTGTTACTTTTTTATTGTCCACTTCAACGACTTTTGTGACAACGCGGTCGAGAAAGTAACGGTCATGGGAGACGATCAGGACGGCTCCGCTGTAATTTAAAAGATACGTTTCGAGCCAGGAGATCGAGTCCATATCGAGGTGGTTGGTCGGCTCGTCGAGCAGAATGATGTCCGGTTTGGTGAGCAGCAGTTTACCAAGTGCCACGCGGGTCTTCTGACCGCCGGAGAGGGAGTCCACCTGTTTTTCAAAATCGCTCTCGGAAAAGCCAAGACCTTTTAAAACACCGACGACTTCACTGCGGTACGCGTATCCGTTTTCCAGTTCAAAGGTATGGGAGAGGCGGGTGTAGGTGGAAAGAAGTTCATCCAGCTCTGCACCGGATTTTGTATTCATATCACTTTCCATCTGACGGAGGCGTTCCTCCATATCAATCAGATTCTGTTTCGCGGTCAGCACTTCCTGGTAAATGGAAAGGTGTCCGGTCAGATCCTGATGCTGGGCGAGATAGCCCATCGTCTTTCCTTTGGAGAGGATGACCTCTCCCTCATCGGCCCTCATTTCGCCGATGATGATTTTTAACAGCGTCGATTTTCCGGCACCGTTGATGCCGACCAGTGCGGCTTTTTCGCGTTCTTCTATATGAAAAGATGCATTTTTGATAATTTCCGTTGTCCCGAATGCTTTCGAGATATTCTGACATGCAAGAATCATGTGGTTCCTCCAGATAACATATTTCTGTATTTTGACATAATACACCATCCTTATTATAGAGAGTAATACACAAAATTTCAAGAAATCTTTGACAATTTTCTATCAACCATATATAATATGAATATATGCAGGTGTAAATAAGGAGGAATTTATCTTGGAAGAAAAAGGAATTTCGCGGGCAGTTATCAAAAGACTTCCTAGATATTATCGTTACCTGGGCGAATTGCTGGAGGACGGAGTAGAACGGATCTCTTCCGGTGAGCTGAGCGAGCGGATGAAAGTGACAGCTTCCCAGATTCGCCAGGATTTAAATAATTTCGGCGGCTTCGGCCAGCAGGGGTATGGTTATAACGTGCGGTATCTGTACAGCGAGATTGGAAAAATCTTAGGTCTGGACAGAGTCCACAATATGATTTTTGTCGGAGCCGGAAATCTGGGACAGGCACTTGCCAATTATGCGGCCTTTGAAAGAAGCGGATTCAAAACGGTCGGTATTTTTGACGTCAACCCGGTATTAAAAGGAATCTCCGTGCGCGGAATTGAAATCCGCATGGCGGACGAGCTTCCGGAATTTATCAAGGAACACCATGTAGAGATTGCGGCTTTGACACTGCCAAAAGCAAAAGCGGTAGAGATGGCAGAGATTCTCGTGGACAACGGTGTAAAAGCAATCTGGAATTTTGCACATACCGATCTAAACTTAAAACTTCCGAAAGATGTGATCGTCGAGAACGTCCATCTTTCCGAAAGTCTGATGCGTCTCTCCTACAATCTGACCAGATATGAGGCGGAGCATCCAAAGAACAATTAAGAAACCAAAACAAAAGCAGGAGAGTCTTCGGGAAACCGGAGACTTTTTCTGTTCACTTTCCGGATAAGGCAGGAAAAGGAGGAAAAGCGATGAAACGGATTCTTACAGCAGCACAGATGAAGCAGGCAGACCGCAATACGATCGAAACCATGGGGGTACCGTCCCTGGTACTGATGGAGCGCGCGGCGCTGTCCTGCGTGGAGGAGCTTCAAAATGGAACATGGGATACAGGAAAAGTCCTTGCTGTGTGCGGTCCCGGAAATAATGGAGGGGACGGTGCGGCAATTGCACGGATTTTAAAGACGAAAGGGGTGGATGCGGAACTGTTCTGTCTTGGAAATCCGGAAAAATACAGTGAAGGCATGAGAGCACAGAAGAAAATTGCGGAAAATTATGGGGTCCGTGAGGTTAAGAATCCGGATTTCCGGGAATATACTGTTATCATAGATGCCATCTTTGGAATTGGCGTATCCCGTTCGCTGGCAGGGGAGTACCGGAGGGCAGTGGAAGCAATCTGCGCAAGCGGTGTTCCTGTTCTTGCCGTGGACATCCCTTCGGGGATCCACACGGATACCGGAGAGGTCCTTGATGCGGCGGTGAAAGCCAGAGCCACGGTGACATTTGCCTGTGCAAAGCCAGGGCTTCTTTTTGATCCCGGAAAACGATATGCCGGAGAGGTCCTGGTCCGTGATATCGGAATCGGCTTTGATGCAGGAGAAGAGGAGACGCCCTGGTACGGTTCAGTGGAAAAAGAAGATCTGGACCGGTTTCTTACCCGCACGCCGATGGGAAATAAGGGAACCTTCGGAAAGGTGCTGGTACTTGCCGGTTCCGGTGCCATGTGCGGAGCCGCTGTTTTGTGTGCCAGGGCAGTCCTTGCATCCGGTGCCGGCATGGTAAAGGTTGTGACAGAGGAAAGAAACCGTACGCCGCTTTTCTGTGCCCTGCCGGAAGCAATGGCGGATTTCTGGAAGGAGGATGAGCCGCTTCCGGAAGAAGCCCTGCTGCAGGATCTCGCCTGGGCGGACGCTGTTGTTGCGGGACCGGGGCTTTCCAAAAGCCGGACGGCAAAAGAACTGCTCGTTTTTACGGTGCAGCACACAGAAGTTCCTCTTGTTCTGGATGCAGATGCGCTGAACCTGATTGCAGAAGATGCAGAGATTCTTTCGGGCTGCCGGGCAGAAAAAATTTTAACGCCTCATGTAGGAGAGCTTGCACGGCTGCTGCACACGACCATTGCAGAATGCCAGCGTGAGCCGGCAGGAAGCGCCGGAAGGGCAGCCGAAAAATACCAGGCCTGCTGTGTACGAAAGGATTCCGTAACCGTGACAGCAGAGGAAGGGCGTGAGCAGTATTACATAAACACAAGCGGAAGCAGTGCGCTTGCGACGGCGGGAAGCGGCGATGTGCTCGCGGGAATCACAGGCGCCTTTGCAGCAAAACGTCAGTGTGAAAAAAATGAGAAAAAAATCAGCCTTGCCAAAACAGCGGCACTGGCGGCATATGCGCATGGAAAGGCGGGAGAGGCTGCGGAAGAAAAAAGCAGTGCTTCCTATGTAACAGCATCCGAGATTATCAGAGGATTGCAGTCAATCTGAGCAAAGCAGATCAGAATCACGGGTTCCCAAAAGGACTCCGGGCGGACTTTTTTGAAGTGCCGGATGAAATTTGTGAATACCTCCGGAAAAACAGGCAATATTAAATACATGGAAACGATTTTAAAAGGCGTAAAACGCCGGATCGTTATCGTATGGGAAAGCAAAACGGAAAGAATCGGAGAGTGAGCACAAGTGGTAATCAAGCGTGGCGATGTATATTATGCCGACCTGCGGCCCGTTGTGGGAAGTGAGCAGGGCGGTGTCCGTCCGGTGCTGATCATTCAGAATGACATCGGCAACCGGCACAGTCCGACGGTGATCTGTGCGGCGATTACATCGAGGATGAATAAGGCGAAGCTGCCGACACACATTGAGATCGAAGCGTCCGCCTATGGGATTGTACGGGATTCTGTTATTTTACTGGAACAGCTTCGGACGATCGATAAGAGAAGGCTGAAAGATAAAATCTGTCATCTGACGCCGGAACAGCTGGCCCTTGTGAACGAAGCACTGAAAATCAGCCTGGATCTGCCTACATAAGGGGTATTTTTGGCGCGGTTCACGGTTGACGAATGAGAAAGATCGTGCTATATTCTATATTATATGGGCTTCTGCCGTTTTTCGGGGAAACCTTTTTACAGAAAAGCAATACTTTAAATAAAGGAGACAAAAGAGGTATGTCAGGACATTCAAAATTTGCCAATATTAAGCATAAGAAAGAAAAGAACGACGCAAAAAAAGGTAAAATCTTTACCATCATCGGCCGTGAGATCGTAATCGCTGTCAAAGAGGGCGGACCGGATCCGGCAAACAACAGCAAGCTGCGTGACGTTATCGCAAAAGCAAAAGCAAACAACATGCCGAACGATACCATCGACCGCGGTATTAAAAAAGCTGCCGGAGATGCAAACGCAGACAACTACGAGCGTATCACCTACGAAGGTTATGGCCCGAATGGTATCGCGATCATCGTAGAGACTCTGACCGACAACAAGAACCGTACCGCAGCAAACGTAAGAAGCGCTTTCACCAAAGGAAACGGAAGCGTTGGAACACCGGGATGCGTATCCTACATGTTCGACAAAAAAGGCCAGATCATCATCGACAAAGAAGAGTGCGAAATGGATGCTGACGATCTGATGATGCTTGCTCTGGATGCAGGCGCAGAAGACTTCGCAGACGAAGAGGACAGCTACGAAATCATCACCGATCCGGATGACTTCTCCGCAGTACGTGAGGCTCTGGAGAAAGACGGTATCGCCATGGCAGAGGCAGACGTTACCATGATCCCACAGACCTACGTAGAGCTGACCGATCCGCAGGCATTAAAAGACCTGAACCGTACCCTGGATCTGCTGGATGACGACGACGACGTACAGTACGTATACACCAACCTGGACGAGTAATTTCACTGGAAATTACATAGAATCATAAGAATCTGCGCATACTGATGAAGCTATTTTGGAATAGCAGAAAAGAGGAAATCCGTATGGCAGAATCACAGAAAAACCAGACAGAAAAAGAAAATATTGTAGAACTGAAGACCAACATTTATCTGCTGTCCATCATCGGCGAGGTGGAGGGGCATGAATCACTCGGCGAGCGCACGAAAGCGACGCGCTATGAGCACATTCTCCCTGCTCTTGCCCGTGCCGAGGAGGACAAAAGTATTGATGGTCTTCTGATTCTCCTGAATACCGTAGGCGGAGATGTGGAGGCCGGTCTTGCAATTGCAGAGATGATTGCGTCCATGCGAAAGCCTGCGGTATCGCTCGTTTTAGGGGGCGGTCATTCGATCGGTGTCCCGCTCGCAGTTGCAGCAGACTATTCGCTGATCGTGCCGAGTGCCACCATGGTCATTCACCCGGTGCGTACAAACGGCATGTTCATCGGTGTTGCACAGACGTACCGTAATATGGAAAAGACGCAGGATCGGATCACAGGTTTTGTATCGGCCCATTCTAAAATCACCAAGGAACGGCTCGAGGAGCTGATGCTCGATACGAAAATGCTGGTCAAGGATGTCGGAACAATGCTGGACGGCCCGCAGGCAGTGGAAGAAGGCCTGATCGACGAGGTCGGCGGCATTGCCCGCGCGCTCGAAAAGCTGAATGAGCTGATGAAAAAGGCAGCAGGGACAGAAAATTGACTTCACGGCGCGGCTTGTGTTTCAGGGGATTTTGTGTTAGAATGAGTTCGCTGTGAAAATTCGAACGGAAGTTTTGTCCGGACTTTCACAAAAGAGAAAAATAAGGGAACAGGATAAAAAATGACAGTAATAGAAGCTTTATTTCTGGGTCTGATCCAGGGAATCACGGAATTCCTGCCGATCAGCAGCTCCGCACATCTGATTATCTTCCGTCACTTTATGAAGATCGAAGATACGCAGACGGTGTTTTTCAATGTGCTTTTGCACTTTGGCTCCATGATTGCAATTCTGCTCACATTTTCGAAGGAATGGAAACGTCTCTTCCTCGCGTTGTGCGGAATCATAATCGATCTGTTTCATAATTTAAAGGAACACTTTTCCAGTCAGCATCAGGAGAGAAAGCAGTACCGGAAGGTACTCGGCAGCAACTACCGTATGCTTGCTTTCCTGCTGATTCTGACCACCATCCCGACTGCTGTAATCGGCGGCATGATTCAGAGCCTTGTCACACTGACCTCCTCGAATCTGCTGGCACCTGGCGTTGGTCTGTATCTGACGGCGATTCTGCTTGTGGTGGCAGATATGCTTCCGGAGGGAGAAAAAACGCAGAAAAATTTGAAGCCGAAAGATGCACTGATTGCCGGATTCTTCCAAGGCTTTTCCACGATTCCGGGTCTTTCCCGTCTTGGTTCGACTATTTCTGCGTGTGTGATCGGCGGCATGACCCGTTCGTACGCTGTGAAATACTCTCTGATTGTGAGTGTTCCGGCGATTATCGGGGCAACGATCGTTGAAATTGCGACCATGGGAAAAAATAAAATTGTTTTTCATCCGGTATATCTGGTCGGCGTTTTCATGGCGGCACTTGCCGGTTACTTTACGATCCGCATTCTGATGCGTGTGGTGAAAAAATGGAAACTGAAATATTTTGCTTTGTACTGTCTTCTTGTCGGGACATTCTCCATTGCAGGATATTTTCTGCTGTAATACGAGAAAGGGGAGAAGTTCTGCATGGCAAATACAACAAAGGGAAGCGGGAAGACAAAGAAAAAAACTTCTGCTTCCGGGACAGCAAAAAAGAAACAGACCCAAACAACGGCCAGAAAAACAACGGCGAAAAAGAGCAGTACCGCAAAACGTACCTCCGGCACAAGGAAAAACACAGTCCGTGAGCCGATGGACGAGGGAGTGCGCGCAGAAATTATTCTGCTTTCCGTGCTTGCTGTTTCGATTCTGCTGATGCTCAGTAATTTCGGTATGGGCGGCGTGATCGGACAGGCTGTCTGCGACTTCTTTTTCGGCCTTTTCGGCGTGACAGAGTGGGCAGCACCGGTTCTGATCTTCTTTGGAACAGCATTTTACATAGCAAACAGACAGAACTTTTTAATTGTGCGGAAAACCGGGGGAGCGATCAGCTGCTTCGTCTTTTTCTGCGCTTTTATGCAGCTTCTGGCGTCCGGCTATACGAGAGATACGACATTTCTGGATTACTATTTTGACAGCGCCTACGATCATCTCGGCGGAGGAATCTTAGGAGGGTCTGTCGTGAAAATTCTCGGCATGGGATTCGGCCAGATCGGTGCGTGGGTGATTATTGTGATCGCCATCGTGATTTCCGTGATCGTGATGACGCAGAAGCCGATTTTCGTGCCGATCCATGAAAAGACGAATGACCACCGCCGGATGGCGGAGGAGCGCCGCCAGGAGCGTCTGGCGCGCCAAGCTGCGATGGAGGAAGAGGAAGGAAAAGAGCTGATTCTTGAGCCAGTGGAGGAACCGAAAAAAGCCGGGAAGAAAAAGAAATCCCGCCTTCTTTCTCATGTGGAATCGAAGGCTGATTTAAACGAAAACGACGATACCCATCAGATGGAGATGCCGGAGCTTTCGATTCACCGTGGTTCTGTGCCGGCTGAAGAGCCGGAAAAGACAGAACCGGAGATGACACGGCAAGCTGCAGAAGAGGCGAAAAAAGAGAAAACGTCTGCGGATCATACGAGAAATCCGCGGTCTTCCTGTGAAGAGATCGAGGCGGATGTAGACGGCATTCGTCAGGAAATCGGGAAAAAAGCAGAGGAAAAGCGGCCGGAGTACAAAACACCGCCGATGAATCTTCTGAAAAAAGGGACGCGCGGTGCCATGGGCGATTCCGATGCGCATTTGCGGGAAGTAGCGCGGAAACTGGAGGAGACGCTGGACAGCTTCGGTGTCAAAGTTACAGTCAATAACGTAAGCTGCGGACCGACCGTCACACGGTATGAGCTGATGCCGGAACAGGGCGTGAAAGTAAGCCGGATTGTCGGATTGACCGACGATATCAAGCTGAGTCTTGCAGCAGCAGATGTCCGCATTGAGGCACCGATCCCTGGAAAATCCGCAGTCGGAATCGAGGTTCCAAATAAGACGAACACGGCCGTGATGCTGCGTGATCTTCTTGAAACACCGGAGTTTAAGAACTTTTCTTCGAATCTGGCCTTTGCTGTCGGAAAAGACATCGCCGGTCAGCCGGTCATCGCAGATATCGCGAAAATGCCTCATCTTCTGATCGCCGGTGCGACCGGTTCCGGTAAATCGGTCTGCATCAACACGCTGATTATGAGTATTATTTATAAGGCAAAACCGGAAGACGTCAAACTGATCATGATCGACCCGAAGGTCGTTGAGCTTTCTGTTTATAACGGCATTCCGCACCTTTTTATCCCTGTTGTCACAGACCCGAAAAAGGCTTCCGGAGCTCTGAACTGGGCGGTTGCGGAGATGACAGACCGTTATAACAAATTTGCGGAATTCAACGTGCGCGATATGAAAGGCTACAATGCGAAAGTTGCCGAGCTGCCGCCGGATGAAAACGGCAAAAAACCGGAAAAACTGCCGCAGATCGTCATTATCGTGGACGAGCTTGCCGACCTGATGATGGTTGCGCCGGGAGAAGTGGAGGATGCGATCTGCCGTCTGGCACAGCTTGCCCGTGCGGCCGGCATCCATCTGATTATTGCAACACAGAGACCTTCCGTCAATGTCATCACTGGTCTTATCAAGGCAAATATGCCGTCCCGTATTGCATTCTCGGTTTCTTCCAGCGTAGATTCCCGTACGATCCTCGACATGGGAGGTGCGGAAAAACTGCTTGGAAAAGGCGATATGCTCTACAAGCCGCAGGATTACCAGAAACCGGCCCGTCTGCAGGGATCCTTTGTTTCGGATAAAGAGGTCAGCGATGTCGTTGCCTACTTAAAAGATCACTACGGCGAGAACGCTTATGATCCGGATATCGAAAAACGGATTCACACCGTAAGCCTGGATGGCGGTTCTGCCGCAGGCGGCGGAGATAACCGCGATAATTACTTCGTGGAAGCCGGAAAATTTATCATCGAAAAAGATAAGGCATCGATCGGCATGCTCCAGAGAGTGCTGAAAATCGGTTTCAACCGCGCGGCCAGAATCATGGACCAGCTCGCGGATGCCGGTGTCGTAGGACCGGAGGAAGGAACCAAGCCGAGAAAAGTTCTGATGTCCATGGAACAGTTCGAAAATTATCTGGAGGAACACGGATGATGGGAAAAGATGTTGTCCGTTGTTTACAAATAACCGGAAACGTGATAAAGTATTAACATAAAATGCGCGAAAATCCAAGTCGTGCTTTTGTTAAAATATTTCTAACAAGATTAGGAGGATATTATGTACAAGATTCAAGAAGCGGAAATGCTCGCGAATAACATCTACCGTATGGTAGTAGAAGCACCGCGAGTAGCACAGCACTGCCTCCCTGGACAGTTTGTTATTGTCAAGGCAGATGAAGAAGGAGAAAGAATTCCTCTGACCATTTGTGATTACGATAGAGAAGCAGGAACTATCACCATCGTATTCATGCCGATCGGAGAATCTACCAAAAAAATGAAAGATCTCAAAGCGGGAGATGCTTTCATGGATTTCGTAGGACCTCTGGGACAGCCGTCCGAGTTTTGCAGCGAAGATATCGAAGAACTGAAGAAAAAACGGATCGTATTCGTAGCCGGCGGTGTTGGAACTGCACCGGTTTACCCGCAGTTAAAATGGCTGCATGAGCATGGAATCACTGCTGACGCCATTGTCGGAGCAAAGACAAAAGATCTCGTTATTCTCGAGAAAGAAATGTCTGCTGTCAGCAATCTGTACATAACCACAGACGATGGTTCTTACGTAAGAAAAGGTATGGGTACCGATGTACTCCGCGACCTTGTACAGAACCAGGGCAAACAGTATGATGTCTGTGTTGCCATCGGACCGATGATCATGATGAAATTCGTATGTCTTCTGACAAAAGAACTGAACATCCCGACCGTTGTCAGCATGAACCCGATCATGGTAGACGGAACCGGTATGTGCGGTGCCTGTCGTCTAATGGTAGGCAATGAAGTAAAATTTGCCTGCGTAGACGGACCGGAGTTTGACGGTCATCTGGTAGACTTCGACCTGGCTATGAAACGTCAGCAGATGTACAAGACAGAAGAGGGAAGAGCTCTCTTAAGATACCAGGAAGGCGCAACCCATCACGGTGGATGCGGCCAGTGCGGAGGTGACAAATAATGGCAAAGGGATTAAACAGAGTACCGGTACGTGAGCAGGAGCCGAAGGTACGTGCCACAAATTTTGACGAGGTATGTCTTGGATACAACAAAGACGAAGCAGTAGAAGAAGCACAGCGCTGCCTGGGCTGTAAAAATGCAAAATGTATCACAGGATGCCCGGTTAATATCAACATTCCGGCATTCATTGCACAGGTAAAAGAAGGAAACTTCGAGGAAGCATACAAAATTATCGGTGAGTCCAGTGCACTCCCGGCAGTCTGCGGCCGTGTATGTCCGCAGGAGAGCCAGTGCGAGGGCAAATGTGTCCGCGGAATCAAAGGCGACGCTGTTTCCATCGGTAAACTGGAGCGTTTCGTTGCTGACTGGGCAAAAGAAAACGGTATCAAACCGGTTCCGGCAGCAGAGAAAAACGGCCACAAGATCGCGGTTATCGGTTCCGGCCCTGCAGGTCTTACCTGCGCAGGAGACCTTGCAAAACTTGGCTACGATGTAACCATCTTCGAGGCACTTCACAAAGCCGGCGGTGTATTAAGCTACGGTATTCCGGAGTTCCGTCTTCCGAAAGACAAAGTAGTTGCCGCTGAAATCGAGAACGTAAAATCTCTCGGTGTTAAAATTGAGACCAACGTTATCATCGGAAAATCCGTTACCATCGACGAGCTGTTAAAAGACGAAGGATTTGAAGCAGTATTCATCGGTTCCGGTGCAGGCCTTCCGATGTTCATGGGAATCCCGGGTGAGAACGCAAACGGCGTATTCTCCGCAAACGAGTTCCTGACCAGAAACAACCTGATGAAAGCATTCCGCGATGATTACGATACCCCGATCGCACACGGCAAGAAAGTTGCTGTAGTCGGCGGTGGCAACGTAGCTATGGACGCTGCAAGAACCGCACTTCGTCTCGGCGCAGAGGTACACGTTATTTACCGTCGTTCTGAGGCAGAGCTTCCGGCCCGTGCAGAGGAAGTTCATCATGCAAAAGAGGAAGGTATCATCTTCGACCTTCTGACCAACCCGGTAGAAATTCTGACCGACGACAAAGACTGGGTAACCGGTATCCGCTGCATCCGTATGGAGCTTGGCGAGCCGGACGCTTCCGGAAGAAGAAGACCGGTTGAGATTCCAGGATCTGAGTTCGAAATTGAAGTAGACGAAGTTATCATGTCTCTTGGTACTTCCCCGAACCCGCTGATTTCTTCCACCACCTACGGTCTGGATGTCAACAGAAGAAAATGTATCGTAGCTGAGGAAGAAACCGGAAAGACCAGCAAAGAGGGCGTTTACGCCGGCGGTGACGCTGTAACAGGTGCAGCAACTGTTATCCTTGCTATGGGTGCCGGAAAAGCCGGAGCTAAAGGAATTGATGAGTATATCAAAAGCAAAAATGCATAAGGCATTGCTTTTCTAAACTAAAAGCCATATAGACGCGGACAAAAAGTGATCTATATGGCTTTTGGTGTTTTTGACAGATATCCGAAAGGGTTTTAAGATTACAGAATGAAAATTACGATATTAACAGTAGGAAAAATCAAAGAGAAATATTTGCGGGATGCGATCGCCGAGTATTCGAAGCGCCTCAGCCGCTATGCAAAGCTGGAAATTATCGAGGTGGCGGATGAAAAAACGCCGGACAACGCGAGTGAAACCGTAGAGACGAATATCAAAAATAAAGAAGCAGAGCGCCTTCTCAAATATATCCGGGATGACGCTTATCTGATTACATTGGAAATTAAGGGAAAACAGCTCACATCCGAGGAGCTGGCCCAGAAAATAGATACGCTCGGCGTGCAGGGAACGAGCCATATTATTTTTGTGATCGGTGGTTCCTTAGGGCTTGGCGAGGAAGTTCTGAAGCGTTCAAACTATGCGCTCAGTTTTTCGAAAATGACATTTCCGCATCAGTTGATGCGGGTTATTCTGCTGGAACAGATTTACCGGAGCTACCGCATTAACTGCGGGGAGCCATATCATAAATAGCTGCGAATAAGAGAGGTGTGATTGCGATGCGTGAAATGCGTTTAAAAAAGCGGGAGATTACAGATCCTGAAATTTTAAGAGAAATTCTGGAAAGCTGCGAGGTTGTGCGGATCGGGGCGATGGATGAGGAAGGCATGTTTATCGTGCCGATGAATTATGGATATGATGTCCGGGAAGAAGATGGAACTCTTCACGTCTGTCTGTACCTGCATGGGGCAAAAGAAGGGCGGAAGGCGGCTGCATTTGCAGCGGATCCGCGCGTGGCGGTGGAGATGGATTACAACCATGAAGTGATTACAGGTGACTATACGTGTGCGTATTCCTATGCGTACCGCAGTATCATGGGAAACGGAACCATCACGGAGGTGACAGATCCGGAGGCAAAGAAGAAAGGCCTGGGAAAAATCATGGCGCATATCGCACCGGAGGCGAAGATCGCTTTTCTGCCGGAGATGGTGGAGCGCGTTGCCGTATGGCGCATAGACATCGATACATTTACCGGCAAAGAGCGCAGACGAAAATAGAGTGTTCGAAGCTCCGCAGGCTGCAGACGGAAAAAGACAGCAGAAAGGACAGCAGAAATGATTAAAATTGATCTGATTACAGGCTTCCTTGGCTCAGGGAAGACGACTTTTTTGAAACAGTACGCAAAGTATCTGATGGCGCAGGGAAAGAACATCGGCATCCTGGAGAATGATTTTGGGGCAGTCAATGTGGATATGCTGCTTCTGCAGGAACTGCGCGGCGATCAGTGCGAGCTGGAGATGATTTCCGGCGGATGCGACAAAGAGACACACCGCAGACGGTTCCGCACGAAACTGATCTCGATGGGCATGAGCGGCTACGACCGCATTCTCGTGGAACCGTCGGGGATTTACGATGTGGATGAGTTCTTTGACACGCTGTACGACGAGCCGCTGAACCGCTGGTATGAGGCGGGAAGCGTCATCACGATTCTGGATGCCGGGCTCGATGAGAAGCTGTCGGAGGAAGAAGAGTATCTGCTGGCTTCCGAGGCAGCGAACGCTGGTAAAATCGTGCTGAGCAAAGTACAGAATGTTTCGGAGGAAAAGAAAGAAGAAACGATTGCCCATCTGAACCGCACGCTCGAGCAGGCAGGCTGCAGAAGACAGTTTTCTGATGCAGAAATTTTACAGAAAAACTGGGATGATCTGACAGAGGATGATTTCAAAATGCTCTCCGAATGCAGTTACCGTTCGGAGGATTACCGGAAGCTGGATTTCGGCGAGCAGCAGACATTTGATTCGCTCTGCTTTCTGGAGCCGAAGATTACGGAAGAAGCGCTGAAAAAGGCAGCAGAAGCAATCTTTGCGGATCCATCATGCGGCAATGTATTCCGGATCAAGGGAATTGTAAAGACGGGCGAAACTGTGTGGAGCGAAATCAATGCGACGCGGGACCAGATGACATTCCGGGCAGTGCCGGAGAGCCAGGAAGTGCTGATTGTAATCGGCGCGGGGCTTTCGAAAGAGCGGATTAGTGGAATTCTCGGAATTGAGTAAAAAATGGAGCATGACGGAAAGGGGTATTTTCCATCATGCTCCTGCTGGCTGGGCTAAATAGCAGTTACTGTAAAATGCGCTGCCGTTCTGACAGTGTGGGGAACGGAATGATTTTGGAATCCCGTGCATCATCCGGTGTACAAAGAGCAGTCAACGGCTGCGGCTGATTTTCCATGGTCTGGAAGGAGAGAATGCCATCTTTCCATAAAACGACATCATCCGGTGAATGGACGGCAAAATAGCGGTGCAGCACATCGAAAAGAGAGGATGGAACTGCCGCAAGATCGTGCTCGGGATCGCTGGAATATAGAAAGATCCGGCTTCCCGGAAAACGACGGGAATGGATACCGGCAGAGGGAGCGGTAAAATCCGGGTTTTCGGTAAAATATAAGGATCTTTCTGCAGGTCCGGAAAACGGAATAGACAGCGTTGTGGAAACAACTGGCGCTTCTTCTGCAAGGGCTGGCCGCTTCTGAAATTTGCACAGGAATGGTATATTTTGAAAAAATGTATATTTCTTTCTCATAAGATTCACCTTTCAGCCGGAAAAGATCTGGCATTTGGCAGGGGGGATGTTATCGTTTACTTTAATTTTATCTTATCAGAAGTGCAGAAATAACAGGGTTAAACATTTGTAAAAAGCGTGTAAAACATCTTAAAGAGAAAGAAAAGAGAGGGGGAATTATATGGAACAGGAAGTAATGCAGGCCATTCGGGCAGAACTGGAAAGCAATATAGATGCAAAATACCGGGAATTTCACAGCTCTCTTGTTCCGGGACAGAACTGTCGGATTCTTGGTGTCCGCATTCCGGTTTCGCGACGGATTGCAAAAGCGACAGCAAGAGACCACTATGAAGTTTATACCGAACAGTTTAATCCGGAAGTCTACGAGGAGCTTCTGATCCGCGGAATGATGATCGGCTACGGAAAGCTGACCCGTGAAGAACAGACGGCAGAACTGGACCGCTTCGTGCCGATGATCAACAGCTGGGGAATCTGTGACAGCTCCTGTGCAACGTGCCATTTTATGAAGAAAGACCAGGAGTATTGGTATGGATATCTGCAGAAATGGCTGAAAAGCAGCCGGGAATATGAAATCCGGTTTGGTGTTGTGTGTCTGCTGGACTTTTTTATCAACGAAGCGTATATCGATGCTGTGCTGGAGGAGATGAAAAAGATTCATCACGATGGCTATTACGTAAAAATGGCCGTCGCCTGGGCAGTATCGATCTGTTATATTCATTTTCCGGAAAAAACACAGAAACTGCTGAAAGAAAACAGTCTCGATGACTGGACACATAACAAAACAATTCAGAAAATCAGAGAGTCGCTGCGGATCAGCAAAGAAGAAAAAGAGATGCTGAAAACCTGGAAGAGATAAAAAGAAAACCGTATCGCCGCGTTTCGAATATCGCAGCAATACGGTTTTCTTTCTCTTTTTTGAACTTATTCGTCCCATCCCTCAAAAAGCCGGATGTTGACGGCAATATTTCTTGCAATTTCACCTTCGCTTTTCCCGAGATCTGCCACATCCGATACCGGCGGAAAATCAGGTTCTTCTTCCGTCAGTTCCAGAGAGATCCAGTCATAGGCGGAGTGAATGGCATCTTCCAGCGCCTCGTCGAGGGTATCCCCTTTTGCATAGCAGCAGGCGAGATCTGGAAAATAACCTTCGTAGGTTCCCTGTTCGGTTTTATGAAAAACGGCTGGATAAGTAAATTTCATAGTGTTTCTTCCTTCTTCCTTTTCTTTTTCACGGAAATTCTTTTTTATCGTAGCACTTTTTCTCAAAAGATACAATGCCTAAAATACAATTGATCGTATTTGTAATCTATGCTAGAATGAAAAACAGATAATTGGAAAATACAAATGAAACCAAGGGAGGATTTCTCTTTGATAAAAGTAATTTTGTGGGACATCGACGGAACACTTCTGAATTTTAAGATGTCGGAACGATATGCAATTGAGTACTGTTTCAACAAGTTTCATATGGGAACCTGCACGGACGAAATGCTGCAGCGCTACAGCGTGATCAACCGCGGTTACTGGGAGCGGCTGGAGACGGGAGAGCTTACGAGAGAACAGGTGATGCTTGGACGGTTCCATGAATTTTTTGAATCGGAAGGACTGCCGACGGATCAGGTAAAGGTATTCAATGATGAATATCAGATCCGCCTCGGCGATAAGGCTTTCTTCTGCGATCACGGAGATGAACTGGTAAAACAGCTGAAAGCTACCGTAAAACAGTATGCAGTAACAAATGGAACCACTGTTGCACAGGAGCGTAAACTCCGCTTTTCCGGGCTTGATCAGCTTCTGGACGGCGTTTTTATCTCGGAACAGGTCGGTGTGGACAAGCCGCAGAAGGCTTTTTTTGATGCGGTATGGAACGAAATCGGAAGTTATGCACCGGATGAGGTTGTGATCGTCGGCGACTCCCTCACAAGTGATATCCGCGGCGGAAAAAATGCAGGAATCCTGACCTGCTGGTACAACCCGGATCATCTTCCGAACAAAATTGAAGTTACACCGGACTGTACCATCGACAATCTTCAGGATATCCTTTCGTATCTGGATGAAAGCAGGTGATTTGCTAATGAGAACACGCGTATTACAGGAAAAAAATTATGCGGAGCGGATGCAGAATGGTGTGGAGCCGTACCTCGCCGCTCATGCAGAAGAATTTTACTGGGAAAGGGAGAGCGGTCATCCGATTCATGTTCTTCGTTACCGCGCATTCCGCCCGAGAGGTGTTGTTGTAATCTCACACGGTTTTACGGAAAATGCAGAGAAATATAAAGAGATCGTGTATTATTTTATCAAAGAGCATTTTCATGTTTATCTGCCGGAACACTGCGGCCACGGAAAGAGCTACCGTCTGGTGGAGGATCCGTCGCTTGTTTATGTCGATTCCTACCATCGTTATGTAGAAGATCTGCTCTTTGTTGCACGAAAAGCAAAAGCAGAGGCATGCGGTCTTCCGCTCGTTCTCTATTCTCACTCGATGGGCGGAGGAATCGCAGCAGCAGCGGCCGCCAAAGCGCCGCATCTGTTCCGGAAAGTGGTCTTGAGTTCGCCGATGATCCGTCCGCTGACCGGAAAAGTGCCGTTCGCCGATGCAAAACGGATCGCAGCTTTTGCCTGTGCCACAGAACGAGGCACACAGTATGTGGTAGGACAGAAACCATACCAGGGAATCGAAAACTTTAAACAAAGTTCGTCCCTCTCCCGTCCGCGCTTTCTCTATTACCAGCAGAAGCGGGAAAAAGAGCCGCTGTATCACCTAAATGCCGCTTCTTACGGATGGCTCCATGCCGCCGCACATCTGTACCGCGATCTGATGCGGAGCGGATGGAAACGGATCGAGGCTCCTGTCCTTTTATTTCAGGCGGAGAACGATCATCTTGTGTCCAACCGTGCCCAGGAGCGGATGATCCGGAAAATGGCAGAACGCCGTCCCGGCATGGCAAAAATGGTAAAAGTACCGGGCGCAAAGCATGAATTGTTTGGAACCAGAGGGCGCATGCTCCAGACGTACTGGAATATGGTATTTGCTTTTCTGGAAAAAGATCTGTAACAAAAGAGAAGGGATGACAAAATGACACAGACAGAAATCGAAGAATATATTACCCAGTTTCCTATCTATCAGTATGCATTTGTAAAACCGGAGGACATCGAATTCAATGACCGGGTCCGCCAGATCTGCAAAAAGGAGTGCTCCCGCTACGGAGCCTCCTGGTCCTGCCCGCCGGCGGTCGGCACTGTTGAAGTCTGTAAGGAGCGTTGCATGAACTACGATCACGTTCTGTTCTTCTCCAGCATCGCAGAAGTGGACAATATCATGGATATGGATGAGACATTAAAAACAAAATCGGAGCACGAAAAAATCACACGCGAAATCGAGCAGCATTTAAAAGACAAAACCCTGCTCACCTTCGCCCTTTCCTCCGATTCCTGCCAGCTCTGTGATAAATGTACCTACCCGAGAGGCGGCTGCCGCCATCTTGAACTGATGCATCCATGCATCGAGAGCCACGGCATCGTTGTTGCAAACCTGATTGAAAAAAACATGATGGATTATTACCTCGGCGAGCATATGGTCATATGGTTCAGCATGATTTTCTATAAAGAATCGTAATCTGTGATGTAATTTTCCATTCTTTCAAACGTATTTATAATAGAGGATTTCGCTGTAAGAAATTCAGAAAATACATAAGAGGGGGAATGAAATATGCTGAGAAAGGCAGGAAATTTTCTCAGGTATCTGTTCGGTATTCTGATGATGCTGGCGGGAGCCGGTTACTGGAAAGAGGAGAAGGCATATGCATTGTCACTGCTGCTGCTTGGAATCTTTTTGCTTCCGGTTACCTGGAATACGATAAAGAAACGGTTTCATGTGGCGAAAGCACTTCCTGTGCTGCTTCCTGTGTTGCTGCTGGTTTCCGCCTGTGCGCTGACACCTGTGACGTACAGCAGTAAGGAAACACAGAAGGCATCTGCAGAGTCTGTTTCCGTCAGCGTTACGGCAGCGCCGACGAAAAAAGCGACGCCGACCCCGACTGAAACATCAACACCAACGCCGACAGCAACACCGACCGAAACACCAACGCCGACCGCTACCCCGACTCCGACTGCTACCCCAACTCCAACGGCTGACCCGACCGAGACGCCGACACCTGAGCCAACCATAGAAGCTGCGGCGGAAGAAACCGTTGAAACGCAGGCAGCGGAAGAAACGCAGCCGGCAGTGACTGCTGAAGAACCACAGGTAACGGAAGTTCCGCAGGAATCGGATCCGTATGGAGGACAGCTCGTGTGGATTTCAGAGACCGGATCGAAGTACCATAACAAAAATAACTGCGGCAGAATGAATCCGGATCGGGCATATCAGATGACGAGAGAAAATGCAGAAGCCCAGGGATATGAACCCTGCAAAAAATGTTTTTAAAAAAGAGAAATGAAACCCCGCAGCCTGATCGGGCAGGAAACCCCAGCGGCTGCGGGGTATTTTTGTGCTTTTTTCTGCATAAAATAGCGATAGAACAAAAAGCAGACCCGCAAAGCGGAGGAGGTTTTGGATGCGAAAAAAGAAAAAGCAGAAAAAATCACTCCATCCGCCGGGCGGGGAGCTGCTTTCGGCGATGCAGGTTCCGTCAGATCTTGCTTTTGGCGAGCCGGTTGTGACGTTTTATGGCGGGAGAGAAGTGCAGATTGAAAATTACCGCAGGATTCTGGAATATAATGCGTGCCGCCTCTGTGTGCTTACGCAATACGGCAGGCTGCTCCTTGTGGGAGAGGGAATCCGGATTGTTTCGTATTCCGGGGAGGAGATGCGGGTGGAAGGGAGAATCAATCAAGTGACGTTTCAATAAGTGTAATGATTCCAATCATTCCAATGCTGAAAAGGGGGTGTGCGTTTGCAGCAGGGAAAGGCTTTCTGGAAAGGCACTGTGCGGATTCGTGTGACGGGCCGTGAACCGGAGCGTTTTTTCAATCTGTGCGGGCACCATAACATCACGCTGTGGGACGTGACAGAATATCAGGGCTGCTTTGAGATGAGCCTTCTGCCGGAAGATTTCTTCCGTCTCCTGCCGATCCGCCGCAAGAGCGGTGTGCGCATCCGAATACAGAAAAAACAGGGACTGCCTTTCTTTTACCGGCGAAGTTTAAAAAGAAAGGCGTTTTTTATTGGCATTTTTCTCTGTCTGGCGGGACTTTATATACTGTCGCAGTTTATCTGGAATATTCATGTGGAAGGAAACTACGCGAACAGTACGCAGACGATTTTAAATAGCCTGGATGCGGCCGGGATTCATCATGGAATCTGGAAAAAACGAGTGGACTGCAGCCAGACCGCATCGTATCTGCGGGAGCAGTTTCCTAATCTGACCTGGGTGTCCGCAAAAATAGAAGGGACGCAGCTTGTCCTTGCGGTAAAAGAAAACGTAGACGGCTATGTGATCGAAGAAAAAGCAGATGATCCGCAGAATCTTGTGGCGAAAAAAGAAGGGACGGTCGTGCGTATTATCACACGGAACGGCATTCCGCAGGTGCTCCCCGGTGATACATGTCAAGCGGGAGACATTCTTGTAAAGGGCGAGATTCCGCTTGTGAATGACAGTGGGGAAACGTATGATTATTCTTATGTTCACGCAGACGCGGATATTGACCTTGAGACGACGTGGTACTATTATGATACCTTTCCGCTTTCCCATACGGTACGGACATATCAGAAAGCAGAGAAAAAAACGCCGGTATTCCAGATTTCTGCTTACCGATTTTTCCTTGGAAATCTGCTGCCGGAGAATTTTGTGGAGAGTTTGCGGAGCATGACCGGAACGGCGGATCAGAAAACAGAGAAAAGGGAAAATGGAGCAGACGAGGAAGTATCCCTTCAGCAGCTTTATCTGACAGAAAACTTTGCCCTTCCGTTTTATTTCGGCTACCGTCAGAAATTTCCTTTTGAAGTTCAGAAAGAAACTTACTCAGAACACGAGGCAAAAGAAAAAGCCTCGCAGAATTATCAGAAATTCCACAGAAATTTATCAGAAAAAGGACTTCAAATATCGGAGAATCATGTTACAATAGAACTTAACGATACGTCATGTATCACAAAAGGGACACTTCGCGTGATAGAACGGGCCGTAGAAGCACAGCCCTGCGAAATGCAGAAGATGTCGGATGGAAAGGAAACAATGGTAGATGAACAGCAATAACAACATGATAGAACTGCAGATGGAACTGCCCATCGAACATGAAAAGAAAGTATTCGGCCAGTTTGATGAACACATCAAAATCCTGGAGAGATCCCTGGCGGTTACGCTGATCTCCCGGGACGGCGTTTTAAAAATTGTAGGCCCGGCATCGAATGCAGCGCGCGCAAAGAAATGTCTGACACAGCTTCTGGAGCTCTCACGCCGCGGAAATGATATCACCACACAGAACGTCAATTATGCAATCTCACTTGTTATGGAGAACAGCGGAAGCAGCCTTGCGGAAATCGACAGTGACTGCATCTGCCACACGGTCGCAGGCCGTCCGGTCAAACCGAAGACACTCGGTCAGAAAGCGTACGTGGATGCGATTCGGGAAAAGATGATCGTCTTCGGCGTCGGCCCTGCCGGAACCGGAAAAACATACCTTGCAATGGCGATGGCGATCACCGCGTTCCGAAACGATGAAGTAGGACGTATTATCCTGACGCGTCCGGCGATTGAGGCGGGTGAAAAACTCGGTTTCCTGCCTGGAGATCTGCAAAGCAAAATTGACCCGTATCTGCGGCCGCTCTACGACGCGCTGTATCAGATCATGGGAGCAGAGAGCTTCCAGAAAAACATGGAAAAAGGCCTGATTGAGGTTGCGCCGCTCGCGTACATGCGAGGCCGTACGCTCGACAATGCGTTTATTATCCTTGATGAGGCACAGAATACGACACCGGCGCAGATGAAGATGTTCCTGACCCGTATCGGTTTCGGTTCCAAAGTCATCGTAACCGGAGATGCCTCTCAGAAGGACCTTCCTTCCGGTACACGCTCCGGCCTTGATGTGGCAATGCAGGTACTGAAAAAAGTAGACGGAATTTCCTTCTGCGAGCTGACGAGCAAGGACGTTGTCCGTCATCCGCTGGTGCAGAAGATTGTACAGGCTTACGATGAATATGAAAAGAAAGCAAAGCCGGAAAATCACAGCGGCAGAGCAAAAAGTACGACGAGAAAACGGAGGGAAAATAAATGACACTGACGTTTGAAAATGAACAGGATTTTGACCTTGGATTTGATCCGGAAGAGGTTGCAGCAGCGGTAATCAATGGTGTGCTGGATCAGGAAGCGTGCCCGTATGAGGCAGAAGTAGAACTGATTCTGACCGATCCGGAAAATATCCGCACCATGAACCGGGAGCACAGAAACATTGACCGGGAGACAGACGTGCTTTCTTTCCCGATGGTAGATTATCCTTCTCCGGCTTCGTTCGATTTTCTGGAGACGGAAGAGGGAGATGACTGTTTTAACCCGGACAGCGGTGAGCTGATGCTGGGTGATATCGTAATTTCTGTTGCGCGCGCAAGAGCGCAGGCGGAGGAATACGGTCATTCTTTAAGACGCGAATTTGCTTTTCTTGTTGCACACAGTATGCTGCATCTTCTGGGTTATGATCATATGACACCGGAGGAAGCAGCCGTGATGGAGGCAAAGCAGGAAGAGGTGCTGCAGCGTCTCGGTATCACAAGAGACTGATTGAGAGCAGAAAAGGAGGGGTCTTTATCAAAAAGAGAGGGTTTTACACATTGGGGATTGCTCTGCTGGGAAGCATGATGCTGTTCGGATGCCGGAAAATTGGGGAAACGGCACCGGAAACTGCATCGGCAGGAACTTCTTATGTCTCAGAAGAGACAGCAGGGGAAAGCAAGACAGAAACGAAAGCTACGGAACCACCGGCCCCGACCGAAGATCCGGCACCGGAGCCGCTGGTTCCGGAAGCGATTGAGCCGACACCCGCGGAGGATGCGCTGCCGGAAGGTATGGTGAAAAGTTATCTGACAGGAGAACCTGTCGCCGAAGTACAGGGGAGAAGGCGCCCGGTGGCGGTTATGCTGAGTAATATCATCAGCGCCTGCCCGCAGAGCGGTATCAGCCGTGCGGGAGTGATCTATGAAGCGCCGGTCGAAGGCGGCATTACGCGCCTGATGGGGCTGTTTGAAAACTATGATGATCTCGAAAAGATCGGATCGGTGCGGAGCTGCCGCGAATATTATGTGTATCTGGCAGCGGGATTTGACGCTCTGTATTACCACTATGGACAGGCGGCGTATGCGATTCCGCTGCTCGAATCGGATCACATAGACAATGTGAACGGCATGGAGTATTCGGAACAGGTGTATTACCGGACGTCGGATCGTCCGTCGCCGCACAATGCGTATTTGGATGCGGCCGGGATTGCAGCGGGAATCGATCTCTGCGGCTACCGGACATCTTACAAAGACGGTTATGACGGATTTTTCCAGTTTGCATCCGAGACAGAACCGGAAACGCTGGAACAGGGACGAAATGCCGCCTATGTGGCACCGGGCGGATATTTCCACAACAATCCGTGGTTTTCGTACGATGAGGCGAGCGGCACGTATTTGCGTTATCAGTTCGGGGAACCGCAGATCGATGAGATGACACAGGAACAGCTTGCGGTGAAGAACATTATCGTGCAGTACTGTTCCTGGAAAAAGTATGATGACAATGCGGAATATCTCGATATCGATGTGGTAAACGGCGGAACGGGAACGTATATCACAAGCGGAAAGGCCATCGACGTGACATGGAGCAAGGATGATCCGTGGGGCGTCACAAAATACCGGGATGGGAATGGCGATGAGATTAAGTTGAATCCTGGAAAAACATGGGTTCTGATTGTGCTGGATAATTATACAGACGAGACTGAAATCCGGTGATTGAAAACCGGATTTCAGATTTTTCGCGGATTTGCTGGACAGATACCGTGTTTTGCGGTAAGATAAAGAGAAAATTCCGGTAATTTAAAGGAGCGAAATACAGAAAATGGAAATTAATATACAGAGAATTAACGAACTTGCCCGCAAGGCGAAAGCAGAGGGGCTGACACCGGCGGAGAAAGAAGAGCAGCAGAAGCTGCGGAGAGAATATATTGCAGCCGTGAAAATGAACCTCCGTACCCAGCTCGACAATATTGATATGCAGGAGAAAGACGGAACGATCGTAAATCTGGGGGAGCGCTATGGAAGCAAAAGGAAACATTAGAAAAGAAGTTTTTGCCCGAAGAAGAGCAGCCACACAGGAAGAAATTCAGGAAAAGAGCCGTATGATTTATGAAAAAATCACGGCTCTGCCGGAGTTTCTGGATGCGGACTGCTTTTTTGCGTATATGGACTTTAAAAAAGAAGTCATGACACGGGATCTGATCGAGAAGGCCCTGCAAATGGGAAAGACGGTCGCTGTGCCGCGCGTGGAAGGCGATGATATGGTTTATTATGAGATCAAAGATTTCTCCACGCTGAAATCCGGCTATTTTGGCATTATGGAGCCGGACGGCGGAAAGGTCTGCACGCGGGAAGAGGGCTTTCTGCTGGTACCCGGTGTGGCCTTTGATCCGGCGCGCCACAGAGTCGGATATGGAAAAGGATTTTATGACCGCTTTCTTGCCGCACATCCAGGGTTTACAACGGTTGCAGCGGCGTTTGAGTTTCAGCTGTTTGATGCGGTGCCGTTCGAGGAGACGGACATTCTGCCGCAGATGCTGGTGACAGAACAGAAGATTTACCGTTAAGCCAATTACGATAAGACAACACGAGGAGGAGACGAGTATGATGAAGCTGGAAGAAATCGGAACGAGAGCCCGCCAGGCGGAGCCTGTGCTTCGAATCATGGAGACGGAGAAGAAAAACCGTGTGCTGAAAAAAGCAGCGGAAAACCTTGTGGCAGACGCCGAAACGATTATCGCAGCCAATGCGCTGGATATGGAGCATGGAAAAGAAAAAGGCATGTCCCAGGGCCTTCTGGACCGGCTCTTTCTGGATAAAAACCGGATTGAAGCAATGGCAGAAGGCATGTGTCAGGTATCCGAGCTGGATGACCCGATCGGGGAAGTGCTGGGAATGAAAAAGCGCCCGAACGGTCTTCTGATCGGACAGAAACGCGTTCCGCTCGGTGTTGTCGGCATCATCTACGAGGCACGCCCAAATGTGACGGCGGATGCATTTGCACTCTGCTTCAAAACGGGAAATGTCGTGATTTTAAAAGGCGGAAGCGATGCAATCCACTCGAATACGGCGATTGTTGCCTCACTGCGGAAAACACTGAAGGAGGAGCAGGTGCCGGAGGATGCGCTGCTTCTGATCGAAGATACTTCACGTGAGACAACGGCACAGTTTATGAAGATGAACCGCTATGTCGATGTTCTGATTCCGCGCGGCGGCGCCGGACTGATCCGCGCTGTCGTGGAAAACAGCACGATTCCTGTCATTGAGACGGGAACCGGAAACTGTCATATCTACGTGGATGAGACAGCCGATCTTTCCATGGCAGTGGATATTATTCTGAACGCAAAAACACAGCGCGTCGGCGTATGTAATGCATGTGAATCGATTGTGGTACACGAAAATGTACGTGAAAAACTGCTCCCGGTTCTGGAGGAACAATTAAAAGAAAAACATGTGGAAATGCGCGCAGACGAAAAGGCAAGAGAATACATGCCGGGAGCAGAAGCAGCGACAGAAGAGGACTGGGGAAAAGAGTATCTCGACTACATCGTGTCCATCAAAACCGTCTCTTCCATCGACGAAGCGATTGCACACATCAACCACTACAACACAAAACACTCCGAAGCAATCATCACCAACAACTACACCCACGCCCAGAAATTCCTGGACGAAATCGATGCAGCTGTAGTCTACGTCAACGCCTCCACCCGCTTCACCGACGGCTTCGAATTCGGCTACGGCGCCGAAATCGGAATCAGCACCCAAAAACTCCACGCCAGAGGCCCGATGGGACTGCTGGCGCTGACCTCGATTAAATTTGTGGTATATGGGAATGGACAGGTACGGTCATAGAAAGGAGACAAAAACATAATGACAGCAATGAGAGAAGAAGCATTTGAATTATTGGAAAAAATGCCAGAAGATAAACTAGTGTTTATTATTCAGATTATGCAGGGTGTAAACAGTCTTTATAATAGCGGTGCTGTTGAATCGAAAAAAGATGCTTTTTTACGAATGGAGCAAATAAGAAAAAAGGAAATGTTCAGGATGACGATGCTGAATTGGCATCTTATAGAGAGGAAAAATAAATGCGTGCATTGCCGCACACTCTGTTTCTAATATGTTTTTTATTTTAAGAAAGACATATGATGTAAAAGAAAGAAGAGAACTTCTCCTTAGCTTATTTGAAATTTTTGATGTAGAAGGAATTGATTCAGAAAAACTAATGAAAGGCCTGAAAAATGAAACATTTTCAGATTTTGAAGACTGTTTGCAGATGGAATGTGCCGAATCATTTTGCGCACAATATATTGTTACAAGAAATACAGCAGATTATGTGACTTCAAAAATACCTGCGGTTACTCCAACGGAATATTTGGAAATGGAACGGTAGCAGCTGCTTTTACGATGGAAAAAGGCATTGTGCTGATGGGAAAACTGCTGGATAAAAAGTTTGCGTTTGTCTCCGTTTTATCACCGGAAAGACCGTAAAATGCAGGGCTGATATTTGATCGTAAAAAATTAGAAAAAAATGTAAAATCCTCTTGAAATCAAGGGGATTTTACTATATAATGAGCAGGACAAAAACAACTGCAGAGTAAGTTCATATGCGTAAAGTGCTCCCAGGATAGAGAGTAGCCAGGGAGACGAAAAGAGAAAATCTTGCGGTATATGAATTGCATCTCGCTGCAACAGAAGATAGAGACAAGAGATTATCTCCTATTGTAGTCAGATATCTGTAAAGGAGGTAATTTTTTTATGCAGAAAAATGCAAATGAAACAGCAAAAGAAACAAAAAACATGTTTCTGCAGTCAGCAAAAGAGCTGAAAGCAGTCACAACCCTCGCAGCCTGTGCCATGTTCGCAGCGCTGGCGATGATTCTGAACCAGGTAGCATCGATTGATATCGGGCCTTATGTCCGCATTGGATTTTCCGGAATCCCGAACCGCCTTGTCGATTACCTGTTCGGACCAGTGACAGGATGTCTTTTCTCCGGCATTCTTGATGTCGTAAAATACTTCCTGAAACCGAGCGGCCCGTTCTTCTTCGGATTCACCTTTAATGCGATGCTGGCATCTTTTATGTATGGATGCTTCTACTATCGCAAAAAACTGACCATCAAACGTGTGCTTGCAGCCAAGTTCATCGTTATGCTGACTGTCAACGTACTGCTGAACACCCTGTGGCTCAGCATGCTGTATGGAAAAGGAATCATGGTGCTTCTTCCGGCACGTGCCTTAAAGAACCTGATTATGTGGCCGATCGATTCCATCATTTTCTACAGCCTGACGAAGTTGATCGAGCAGACCGGCGTCTTCCGCATGTTCCATGCAAGAACCGCTGCACAGGCACAGAGATAAAGAAAAATTCAGACACCATCAAAACGATACATTTACCAATCTGCAGAAAAGGTACTGTCCGCCAGAACAAAAAGGAAGCGGATGGGTTTTGTCGGAAAAGAAAAGCGAAAAAGAACTGCGGCAGGAACTTCCCCAAAAGGAAGCCTGCCGCAGTTCTTTTTGTATGAAAATCCCATCAGGCGGACAGCGATTTTACTGATATCCGTGATCTGACCAGTCATGGTTTTTGATCCGCTCGTAATCCTCCTCTGTAATCGGAAGAATCGTTCCATGCTTGTAGCCGTATGGGAACGAGAAGAAAGCATCAGAACGAACAAATTTTCCGGAAGCAAGGCTGTCTGCAACAAACGGCACATATCCCTGGCCGGCACCCGGAACGCCGTAGTAGTCAAGGAACAGACACCATCTGCTGTCATCAAGCTGTACTGCGGTCGGAGCCTCATAGAGACCGCTCTCTACATCTTTCATGCTCTCATCAAAGCTTTCCATCCGCACATACGGGCCGGCCGCATGGTCGGAGCGGAGCAGAATAATTTTCGCCGGATTGCTTTCACTCTTTACGAAAAGATAATAAACCCCATTCTCTTCATAGATCGCCGAATCAATCACGCCGCTGTCCTCTTTTTCGTACAGAACCTGCGGAGCTGAAAAATGAACAAAATCCTTCGTTGTGCTGTAATAGATTTTTTTGGGACCGTAATCGTTTGCTGCATGGGAAGAAGACCAGTGCAGAACGTACTCACCGTTTTCTTTATCGTAAATCAGATCCGGTGCCCAGAGGCAGCCGAAGTCATCATCACCGATTTTTACAAGACGCTGGTCGCTCCAGTTTACGAGATCCTCTGATTCCCAGACGGAGAAATACTTGCTGCCGTTTCTGCCGATCTCATCCCAGGAATTGTGATACTGATTCCGCATACCGTAAGAAAGACTCAGGTCAGTGGCGAAAATATAATATTTCCCGGTTTCTATGCTGTGAGTGATAGTAAAGTCGCGTACACCCTTATCTCCATAATACGCCCAGAGAACAGGAGCGCCGTCGTTGACAGCTTCCCAGTGGAAATCATCGCGGCTGATGCCGAAATAAACCTGTTCGCCGTCCGGTGTTGTTTTTTCCCGAAAATGAACAAATAAATATGCCTGTGCCATAAAATAAAACTCCTTTATGCATATGTTTGGATAAAAAATTCAGATGTTCTGTTTTTCAGGCCATACCTTATACGGTTCCATTATTTTGTAAGACGGATCACATTCCAGCTGTGTTTTCCAAGAACGGTGTGCATTTTTCCATTCTCCAGTTTGGTGGCATCGGAATGGGTCGGAGTAACGTGGTTCGGATCTGCTTCGGTGTTGACCGCTTTCATATCGTCGTTTGTCAGCACGATGTGCTCAGCCAGACGGCATTCTTCGAACTGACGCAGATCGCAGGAAACCTCCATATCCTCATCCAGGCTCTTGTTGACTGCAAAAATGGTCAGTGCATCGTTTTCCTCATCCCAGATGCAGACAGAATCGAGATACGGAGCTTCGCCGTACGTTTTGCTCTCGTAAACCGGTGTCAAAACCTGTGTATTTAAGACGGTTCCGCGGCCGTATACGCTTGCATGCATGTATGGATAGAAGATCGTCTGACGCCATGCACCGGTATCGGATGTCATGATCGGAGCGATAACGTTGACAAGCTGTGCAAGGCAGGCGATTTTGACACGGTCTGCGTGACGCAGGAGTGTGATCAGCATGCTTCCGACGAGAAGTGCATCCTCAAAGTTGTAAACATCCTCAAGCTGATGCGGTGCGCGTACCCATTTCTCCAGCTTCTGATCCTGCTCATTGCTGTGATACCATACGTTCCACTCATCGAAGGAAAGGTTAATCTGCTTTTTGCCGTGTTTTTTCGCTTTGACTGCATCACAGATCGCAACTACACCGGAGATGAAATCATCCATGCCCTTGGAGCTTGCCAGAAAATCGACAGTATCATTTGCATAATTTCCGTAGTACTGGTGTAAAGAAAGGTAATCCACCTCATCATAGCATTCGTCCAGAACCGTATATTCCCAGGAACCGAAGGTTGGCATCGTAAGATTGGAGCTTCCGCAGGCAACAGTTTCAATCGTCGGATCCATGAATTTCATCAGACGGGAAGTCTCTGCTGCAATACGTCCGTACTCAGAAGCGGTCTTATGTCCCATCTGCCACGGTCCGTCCATCTCGTTGCCGAGGCACCAGAGTTTGATGTTGTGTGGATCTTTGTAACCGTGGGATTTTCTCAGATCACTGTAGTAGGTGCCGCCCTTGAAGTTGCAGTACTCCAGCACATTTTTTGCGTCTTCCGGTCCGCGGGTTCCGAGATTGACGGCCATCATAATATCACTGCCGGCTTTTTTCGACCAGTCAGCAAACTCATTCAGACCGAATTCGTTTGTCTCAATCACGCCCCAGGCAAGATCTGGTTTTGCAGGCCGTTTGTCTTTCGGGCCTACGCTGTCTTCCCAGTGAAAACCGGAGACAAAGTTTCCGCCCGGGTAACGGACGATCGGTACCTGAAGCTCTTTGACAAGATCCAGGGTATCTTTTCGGAAGCCCTGCTCGTCGGAGAGAGCACTTCCTTCCTGATAGATGCCCTCGTAAACGGCGCGTCCCAGGTGCTCGATAAAGGAACCGAAGATTCGTTTGTCAACTTTTCCGGTAAGAAAATATTTGTCAATGATAATCTCTGCTTTTTTCATACTTAAAAATCCTCCTGTTAAAAGAAATGTTCGTTTTCAGACACGATCCAGAAAAACAAAGGATCACAGGCGTGTCTATGATTTTATTCCACCGTTTCGCTTTCGCTTTGGATAGTTTCAATTTTAGCAGGAAGATAGAAAAAAACCAGAGATTTTTGTCCGGCAAATTTGACTTTTTTTCCGGTTTTGCGGTAAAATAGGGAGAAGAAAAGAAAAGGGGAAACGAGAAGAATGGAATTTTCAGTTCATATTTGTGAATATAATAGATCCAACGCCGATTATGAGACGATATATCGGCCGGAGGGCAGCGGGGACTATCTGTTTCTGTTGTTTAAAACGCCGATGAAGGTGTATGACAGAACTGCGTTTTTCATTGCACAGGAAAATGCCTGCCTTTTTTACACGCCGGATCACGAGCAGCATTATCAGGCTGTTCAGAAGTTTCGCAACAGCTATGTCCATTTCTGGTGCGGTGAGAATCTGGGTGAAACGTATGGAATTCCGCAGAATGCTGTTTTTTATCCACAGAACACGGAAGCAATTGATGAGCTGATTCGCCTTTTGCAGAGGGAATACATTGTGAAAGATCCATACGCAGTGGAATATGAGGAAGCACTGGTTCGTCAGATGATGATTACGGCATCGCGCGGTATGCGGCTGTACAAGAAAGCGGCAGAGGAGCCGGCCGGACTGTATCAGGAATTCCAGGAGCTGCGCCTTAAGATGTTGAGCCATTATGAGAAAGACTGGACGACAGAAAAGCTTTGCCAGATGGCCAATATGGAAAAAAGCCAGTTTTATTCTTATTATAAACAGTTTTTTAGCAGCACCCCGCACAGCGATCTGATTGAAGTACGGCTCGACAAGGCGAAAAATCTTTTGACAAATCAGGCACTTTCCATCGGACAGACCGCGGAAATCTGCGGTTTTTCCAATCTGTCTCATTTCAGCCGCTATTTCAAACGCCACTGCGGATGTTCTCCGCGGGAATGGCAGCAGCAAGGCGGAAAAAGCATAAAATATAAAGTGAAGTTGCAGGAAGATGAGAAATGCTATAGCTTTTCCCAATAGCTTATGCTAAAATATTCAGAAGATGTTGGAGTCAAAAGGTACTTTGGCCATGATATCTTCAGAAAAAGTAAGAAAAAGGGAGAGCAGTATGAAAAAGAGAGAGTCATTTAACAGTCGGTGGGGATTTATCCTGGCCTGCATCGGCTCTGCAGTTGGAATGGGCAACATCTGGATGTTCCCTACCCGGGTTTCCTTGTACGGAGGAGGTTCCTTTCTGATTCCGTATTTCCTGTTCGTTGCACTGATCGGCTTTACCGGTGTGAGCGGGGAGATGAGTTTTGGCCGTGCCACAAGATCCGGTCCGGTTGATGCGTTCGGTTTTGCATGTGAAACGAAAGGAAAACGAAAAGCCGGAGAGGCGCTTGGTCTGATTCCGGTGCTGGGTTCCCTGGCAATGGCGATCGGTTATACGGTTGTCATGGGGTGGATTTTCAGGTACATGATCGGAACCTTTACCGGAAAGACACTGTCAGCTGTGAGCGTAGAGGATTTTGCCGGAGCGTTTGAATCCATGGCATCTGCGTTTGGAAACAATTTCTGGCAGATCGTAGCTCTTGTGGTTGCGATGGTCATTCTGGCATTTGGTGTTGGTAAGGGAATTGAGAAGGTCAATAAGGTGCTGATGCCTGTTTTCTTTCTCCTGTTTGTTGCACTTGGTATCTATGTTGCCTTTCAGCCCGGTGCAGCGGATGGATACCGTTATATTTTCCGTGTGGAACCAAAAGCACTTGCAGATCCGAAGACCTGGATTTTTGCACTTGGTCAGGCATTCTTTTCCCTGTCTGTAGCCGGAAACGGAACACTGATCTATGGTTCCTATTTGTCAGATGGAGAAAATATTCCGGCCGCCGCCGGAAGAGTAGCATTTTTTGATACGCTCGCTGCTATGCTTGCTGCGCTGGTTATTATCCCGGCGATGGCAACTACGGGAGCACAGTTAAATACAGGAGGACCTGGACTTCTGTTCATTTTCCTTCCGAATTTGATAAAGTCTATGCCGGGTGGCGCGCTGATCGCAATCGTTTTCTTTGTCGCTGTCTTTTTTGCCGGCCTTACCTCTCTGATTAACCTGTACGAAGCACCGATTGCAACGGTACAGGAAAAATTTCATCTCGGAAGAGTAGCAGCCTGCGGTGTGATCGGGGTTATCGGTGTGGTCGTATCTCTTCTGATCCAGGGCATTGTATCCCAGTGGATGGATGTTCTGTCGATCTACATCTGCCCGCTCGGCGCCGGCCTTGCCGGAGTCATGTTCTTCTGGAACTGCGGAAAGAAGTATGTGCAGTCCCAGGTAGACAAGGGAAGAAGCAGCAAATTCACGGATCTGTATTATCCGATCTGCAAATATATCTACGTGCCGATCTGTGTGCTGGTTCTGATTCTCGGAATCGTGCTGGGCGGAATCGGCTGAAACGATGTTGATAGAAAACGCGCCTGTCGTGCGGAAAAAAAATCCGGCGGCAGGTGCGTTTTTTGATAAAATTTTTCAAATATATAAATCCGATTGAAATACTCGGAAAAAAGGTCTACAATCGGAGGCGAAAACAGAGATTTTAACCTCGAAGCAAAATAAGGAGGATATCAATATGGGAAAAAATCTTTTAACAGTGAAAGATTTAACGGTAAATGTAGAAGAAAAAGAGATCCTGCACGGCGTCAATCTTACGATTGGAAAAGGGGAGACGCATGTGCTGCTTGGACCGAATGGTACCGGAAAGTCGACGCTTGGCAATACGCTGCTCGGCAATCCGAAATATAACGTGACACGCGGCGAAATCTGGTTCCAGGGAAAGAACATCACAGAAGAGCCGGTCAATGAACGCGCCAAAATGGGACTGTTTCTCTCGTTTCAGAATCCGCTTGAGGTGCCTGGCGTAACCTTAAGCTCTTTTATCCGCAGCGCCGTCGAGTTAAAGACCGGCAAACGGATGCGTCTGTTTGAGTTCCGGAAAGAACTGGAAAAAGCAATGGAAGTTCTGCAGATGGATCCGTCGTATGCAGACCGTGATCTGAATGTCGGATTTTCCGGCGGTGAGAAAAAGAAAGCCGAGATCTTGCAGCTTCTGATGCTCGAGCCGTCCCTTACCATTCTCGATGAGACCGACTCCGGCCTGGATGTCGATGCGGTCCGCACCGTTTCTGCCGGAATTGAGGCATACCGCAGAAAATGCGGAGGAAGTCTTCTGATCATCACGCACAGCACGAAGATTCTGGAATCGCTGATGGTGGATCAGACCCACATCATGGTGGAAGGTGAAATCGTCAAAACCGGCGATGCATCTCTTGTAGAGGAGATCAACCGGGACGGATTTGGAAAATACGAAAAGTCACTGGCGTAAAACCGAAGGTACAGAAAGGATGAAAACGCTGTGAGAGAAAAAAGTTATGTAGAGGATATTGACCGAAGCATCTATGATTTCAAAGACGATGAAAAGGATGCCTATAAAGTAAAAGCCGGCCTGACGCCGGAAATTGTACAGAAAATTTCGGATGAGAAGAAAGACCCTGCCTGGATGCAGCTGTTCCGTCTGCGTTCTTTACAGATCTACAACCAGATGCCGATTCCGGATTGGGGTCCGTCGATTGAGGGTCTGAACATGGATGACATCGTAACGTATGTCCGCCCGAATACGAAAATGAAAGCAAAGTGGTCCGATGTGCCGGATGACATCAAAAATACGTTTGAGCGTCTTGGCATCCCGCAGGCAGAGCGGAAATCACTCGCCGGCGTGGGCGCACAGTATGATTCGGAGCTGGTCTATCACAACGTCCGCGCGGAAGTTGCGGCGCAGGGTGTTGTCTATACCGATATGGAGAGTGCGCTGCATGGTGAGTACGCGGATATGGTGCGGAAACACTTTATGAAACTGGTGAAACCGACCGACCACAAATTTGCCGCACTGCACGGAGCCGTCTGGTCCGGCGGTTCGTTTGTCTATGTGCCGAAGGGGGTTTCCGTGGAAATCCCGCTGCAGTCGTATTTCCGCCTGAATGCGCCGGGCGCAGGCCAGTTCGAGCATACGCTGATTATTGTCGATGAGGACGCGGACCTTCACTTTATCGAGGGCTGTTCCGCACCGAAATACAATGTGGCCAACCTCCATGCCGGATGTGTGGAGCTGTTTGTCGGAAAGAATGCAAGACTCCGTTATTCTACGATTGAAAACTGGTCGAAGAATATGTACAACCTGAACACGAAGCGCGCGCAGGTCGAGGAGGGCGGAAAAATCGAGTGGGTTTCCGGTTCATTCGGCTCCCACGTTTCCTACCTGTACCCGATGAGCGTGCTGAAAGGAAGAGGCGCAAAGATGGAATTTACCGGCATCACGTTTGCCGGTAAGGGCCAGAATCTCGATACCGGAGCGAAGGTTGTCCACAGCGCGCCGGATACGAGTTCCTATATTAACACGAAATCGATCTCGAAGGACGGCGGCATCAGCACCTTCCGTTCGTCAGTCTCTGTAACAAAAGCGGCAAAGAACACGAAATCAGCCGTTTCCTGCCAGTCTCTGATGCTCGATGATATCTCCCGGTCGGACACGATTCCGGCGATGGATATCCGTACAAAAGATGCGAACATCGGCCATGAAGCACAGATCGGAAGCATCAGCGATGAAGCCGTCTTTTATCTGATGTCGCGCGGCATGACGGAAGAGGATGCGAGAGCGTGCATCGTCAGCGGATTCGCGGATGATGTTTCAAAAGAACTGCCGCTGGAGTACGCGGTGGAGATGAACAATCTGATCCGCCTCGAGATGAAGGGCAGCATTGGATAAGGAGGCCAGACACATGGAAGAACAGAACAGCATGAAAATCAACCAGCTTCCATCGAAAACATGGTACTGGCTGGGATTAAATGATACAAAAGTAAAATGGGCGGCGGGTGCGCCGTGTGAAATCTGCGCGGAAGAGCCGTCTGCGGATGATGAGATAACGGGTTTTCCGGAAGCTATGAATACCGGGGCAGGAAAAGAGACGGATGTCCTTTTTGCACCGGAGCAGACGAAAAACTGGAATGTCTCTGCAAAGGAGGGGCAGACGAAACAGGTCACGCTTTCCATCGGACAGGGAAAAGAGACGGTTTCATCCGGAAAGATCCGCGCGGTGGCAGAAGAGGGAGCTTCCCTTACCGTTTTCGAGGTATTTGAACCGGCACAGGCAGCGGGACAGCTCGCGGTGCGGACAGAACTTTACGCGAAAAAAGACAGCCGCATCCGGCTCGTGCAGGTGATGATGCGCGGTGAGGGACAGGAGCTTTTAAATGATGTCGGATGCATCTGCGAGGAAAATGGTGCACTGGATCTTTTACAGGTCGTTGTCGGAAAAGGCGATGTCTATGACGGTATCTGGACCGAACTGCAGAAGGATCACGCATCACTGCAGGCAGAAATCGGCTATCTTCTGCAGAATCAGCAGAAATTTGATGTCAATCTGAATGTGCGCCACTTCGGAAAAGTAACCGAGAGCACGATCCAGGCAGACGGAACGCTGATGGATGCGGCGGAAAAGATCTTCCGCGGCACAATCGACTTTGTGCGCGGTTCGGCAGATTCCGTCGGAGCAGAGACAGAACAGGTATTGCTGCTCGGCGATGATGTAGTCAACAAGACGATTCCTGTGATCCTCTGTGCAGAGGAAAACGTACAGGGAAGCCACGGCGCGGCAATCGGAGAACTCGATGAAGAGACACTGTTTTACTTCGGTGCGCGCGGCATGGACCGTACACAGGCAGAAAATACGATGGCGCGGGCGAAACTGGAAGCAAAAATCCAGAAGATCGGCGATGCGGACATCGAACAGAAAGTAAAAACACAGCTTGCGGAGGTGCTTGACCGTGACAACAGATAACATCAGAAAAAATTTCCCGCTTCTGCAGCAAATGGACACGATCTATCTGGACAACGCGGCGACGGCACAGCGCCCGTCATGCGTTCTTGCTGCAGTACAGGAATTTTACGAACAGAAAAATGCAAATCCTCTGCGAGGATTCTATCCTTTAAGCCTGGAGGCGACGGAGAGCTATCAGGAGGCAAGAAAGACCGTACAGGAGTTTATTCATGCAGAAGAGCCGGAGGAGATTATTTTTACCCGGAATACAACGGAAAGCCTGAACCTTGTGGCATACAGCTATGGCCTGAACTTTTTAAAGGAAGGCGACGAGATCGCTGTAACAATCATGGAGCATCACAGCAATCTGCTTCCGTGGCAGATGGTGTCGCGTATGACTGGGGCAAAGCTCCATTATCTGGAATGTACCAGTGAGGGCGAGCTGACCGATGAGGAGCTCCAAAAGGGCATTAATGAGAGAACACGTCTTGTGGCTGTTGCGCAGGTATCGAATGTGCTCGGCTGCGTGAATCCGATCCAGAAAATCACGGAGATGGCGCACCGCGTGGGAGCCGTTGTCGTTGTGGACGGCGCCCAGAGCGTTCCGCATATGCCGGTCGACGTACAGGCGCTGGATGCAGATTTTCTCGCCTTTTCCGGCCATAAGCTGATGGGCCCGATGGGAATCGGCTGTCTGTATGGAAAACGGGAACTGCTGGAAAAAATGCCGCCGTTTTTAACCGGAGGCGAGATGATCGATTCCGTTTACCGCGACGGAGCCGTTTTTGCACCGGTTCCGCAGAAATTTGAGGCGGGAACGGTAAATGCAGCCGGTGCGGTGGGGCTGGCCGCAGCGATCCGGTATCTGCAGGAAAAAGGATTTGATTATATCCAGAAAAAAGAGCTGGAACTGACGCAACGTGCTATGGAAGGACTCGGCGCGCTGCCGTACGTTCATATCCTCGGTTCCAAAGATCCGGCCAACCACACGGGCATCGTTTCGTTTACGATTGACGGCGTGCATCCGCACGATGTGAGCGAAATTCTTTCTTCTGACGGCATCGATGTGCGGGCAGGCCACCACTGTGCACAGCCGCTTCTGGAATATCTTGGCGTCCGAAGTTCGACAAGAGCCAGCATGATGTTTTATAATACACCGGAAGAGATTGATGCACTGATCGAAAGTGTATCCACAATCAGAAGGAGAATGGGCTATGGAGAGTAGAGGATTTTATAACGAAATTTTGACGGAGCACAATCTGCGTCCGGAATTCAAGCATGATCTGCCGGATGCGGACATCGTACTCGAGGGCGTCAACCCAAGCTGCGGCGATGATATCTGGCTGAAATTAAAAGTCGACGGCGATGTGATCACGGACGGTGCGTTCGTGGGCGACGGCTGTGCGATTTCGCAGGCATCGGCGGACATTATGCTCGGCATGATCATCGGAAAGACGAAGGACGAGGCACTGCGCCTGGGAAATCTGTTTCTGCGCATGATCAAAGGAGAAGCATCCGACGAGGAGATTGACGAACTCGAGGAGGCTGGTGCACTGAAGGACATCTCCCACATGCCGGCAAGAGTGAAATGTGCAGTGCTTGGATGGCATACGCTGGAAGAGGCATTTAAACAGGAAAAATAAGAACAGAAAAACTTTTTGCATTTCTGAGAAAAAGTATCACTTTACCCACTTGCAATTTTTAAAAAATTAGTTATAATGAATTATAGTTAGTAAAGGCTAACCAAAGTGAATCAATCATTGTTATCTCCCGTCTGCGGATCCTGGACACTTCGCAGGCGGGAAACTCCAGAAACAAACGAGAAAGGAGCACACGAAAAGTGAAGAGCCTGAAAATTGAGGAAGTAAAAGGAAGAGAAATTCTGGATTCCAGAGGAAACCCAACCGTAGAAGCTGAGGTTGTTCTTGCAGGAGGCGTTGTAGGACGCGGCATGGCACCAAGCGGCGCATCTACCGGTGAGTTTGAGGCACTGGAATTACGAGATGGAGATAAAGCAAGATACCTTGGAAAAGGTGTGCAGAAAGCAGTAGAAAACATCAACACCGTCATCAACGATACCTTAAAAGGTATGGATGCATCCGATACCTACGCTGTAGATAAAGCTATGATCGATGCGGACGGAACAAAGGATAAATCCCGCCTGGGTGCAAACGCCATTCTGGCTGTATCCATTGCCTGCGCAAGAGCAGCAGCAAACGCACTTGAGATTCCGCTGTACCGCTTCTTCGGCGGCGTTTCCGGAAATCGTCTGCCGGTTCCGATGATGAACATCATCAACGGCGGATGCCACGCACTTTCTTCCGGCCTGGATGTACAGGAGTTCATGATCATGCCGGTTGGAGCATCTTCTTTCAAAGAGTGCTTAAGATGGTGCGCTGAGGTCTTCCATGCACTGGCTGCCATCTTAAAAGAGCGCGGACTGGCAACATCGGTTGGAGATGAAGGCGGTTTTGCACCGGCTCTGAAATCCGATGAAGAAGCCATCGAGACCATTCTTGAGGCAGTGAAAAAAGCAGGCTACGAGCCAGGCAGAGACTTCAAGATCGCGATGGATGCTGCTTCCTCCGAGTGGAAGACAGGAACCAAGGGTGAATACAAACTGCCGAAAGCCGGCACTGTATTTACTTCCAAAGAGCTGATCGCTCACTGGAAAGCACTGGTAGAGAAATATCCGATCATCTCCATCGAGGATGCTCTGGATGAAGAAGACTGGGAAGGCTGGAAAGAGCTGACCGCAGAGCTTGGCGGAAAAGTACAGCTTGTCGGTGACGACCTGTTTGTAACCAATACTGAGCGTCTGGCAAAAGGTATCTCCCTTGGCTGCGGAAATTCCATCCTGATCAAACTGAACCAGATCGGTTCTGTATCTGAGACCCTTGAGGCAATCAAAATGGCTCACAAAGCAGGCTACACCGCAATTTCCTCCCACCGTTCCGGTGAGACCGAGGATACCACCATCGCAGACCTGGCTGTTGCCCTGAACACCTGCCAGATCAAGACCGGTGCACCGAGCCGTACCGAGCGTGTTGCAAAATACAACCAGCTTCTCCGAATCGAAGAAGAACTTGGAACGGCCGCTGTATACCCTGGTGCAAGAGCATTTAATGTGACACAGGACTAAGCAGTAAATAACATAATACCATAAAAAAAGACAAGATCCTTCCTCTTAAAACCAACCATAAATAAGTGTCCCCGGGGCCGTTGAAAAACGTGTTTCCCGGGGATTCTTGCATGCGGGGGAGGGGTATATGAAAAAACACTTGACTTGAAGCGGACTTGAAGTGTTATCCTATCTAGGAAAATGTAAAAATAAGGGGGATATATCGAAATGAGCGAAAGATTATGGAATATTCTTCTGGATTCTTTCTGGAAAATCTTTCTGCCGGGCCTTAAGGTGACGATTCCGCTTACTGTAATCTCGTTTTCCATTGCACTTGTAATTGCGACGGCAATGGCTATGGTACAGTTTGCAAACATCAAAGGCCTTCGTCAGATTGCACGTTTCTATATCTGGATTTTCCGCGGAACCCCGCTTCTGGTCCAGCTTTTCGTTGTGTTTTACGGACTTCCGCGCGCCGGTATTCTGATCGATCCGTTTCCGGCGGCAGTTCTCGTCTTTTCCCTGAATGAGGGCGCCTACAGTGCCGAGACGATGCGTGCGGCCCTGGAAGCCGTTCCGGCAGGCCAGCTCGAAGCCGGCTACTGTGTCGGCATGTCGTATCTGCAGATCATGCGGAGAATTATCCTTCCGCAGGCGATGCGCACCGCTTTCCCGCCGCTTTCCAACTCTCTGATCGCCATGGTAAAGGATACTTCCCTTGCCGCAAATATCACCGTAACGGAGATGTTTATGGTAACGCAGCGGATTGTAGCGCGCACCCATGAGCCGCTGGCACTGTATATTGAAGTAGGACTGATCTACCTGCTGTTCTCCACTGTGCTCACGAAGCTGCAGGGAATCGGAGAGAAGAAACTGAGTACATATCAGAAAAAAGGGGAATAAGCCATGCTGGAAATTAAAGGATTAAAGAAAGCGTTCGGCAGCCTGGAAGTATTAAAAGGTGTAGATTTAAAAGTAAAACAGGGCGATGTTGTTGCAATCCTCGGTCCGAGTGGTTCGGGAAAAACGACGATGCTGCGCTGTGTCAACTTTCTGGAGCATGCGGACGGCGGCAGCCTGATCTTTGACGGGAAAGAATATCCGTTCCACAACATCAGCAAAAAAGATATCGCGGCGATCCGTCAGAAAACCGCATTTGTATTTCAGAACTATAACCTGTTCCTGAACAAAACAGCCCTTCATAACGTAACCGAGGGCCTGATCATCGGCAGAAAAATGCCAAAAACCAGGGCGGAGGAAAAAGCGCGTGCAGCGCTTGAAAAAGTAGGCATGCTGGACCGTGCGGACTACTATCCGCATCAGCTTTCCGGCGGACAGCAGCAGAGGGTGGCAATCGCCCGTGCACTGGCAACCGATCCGGAAATTATCTATTTTGATGAGCCGACCTCAGCACTCGACCCGGAGCTGACCGGCGAGGTGCTTGGTGTTATGCGCCAGCTTGCCAAAGAGGGAATGACAATGCTCGTTGTCACGCATGAGATGGGCTTTGCAAGAAACGTTTCGAACAAAGTTGTCTTTATGGAAAACGGCGTTGTCGTTGAGGAAGGTCCGTCGAAGGAATTTTTCGCAAATCCGCGGGAAGAGCGGACGAGAACATTTTTGCAGAATATTGAACAGCATTACGAGTAAGGTATCCCGCAAAGCGGCAAATCCTGCCCGGAGCACGGAATCCGGACAGTTTGCAATAAAGAAAACAGAAGAAGCAAAGGCAGCTTCTTCCAGAACAAAACAAAAAAGGAGTGGCGAATATTATGAAAAAGAAAATGGCAGCAGTATTTCTGGCAGGTATCCTGACATCATCCTTTTTACTGACCGGATGCGGAAACAGCACGGCAGATAACAGCAGTGCTTCTTCCTCTTCATCAGCATCTTCTGCAAGTGCGTCTGGGGATCTTTTAGAGCAGATCCAGAGCAAGGGTGAGATCGTTGTGGCAATGGAAGGAACCTGGGCACCGTGGACGTATCACGATGAGGACGACAACCTGGTCGGCTATGACGTAGAAGTGGCACAGCAGATCGCAGAGAAACTCGGCGTGAAAGCAACCTTTGTAGAGGGTGAGTGGGACGGCCTTCTTGCAGGAATCGATTCCGGCCGGTACGATATCATGGTAAACGGCGTAGATATCACAGAGGAGCGCGCTGAGAAATACAGCTTTTCCGATCCATACGCATACAACCGCACCGCTGTTATCGTAAACTCTGCTAACGATGAAATCCAGTCCATGGAGGATCTCGACGGAAAGAGCACCGCGAACACCATTTCCAGTACGTATGCAGAAGTTGCCGAGAAATATGGCGCAGCCGTTACCGGTGTTGACGATCTGGAGCAGACTTTCGAGCTTCTCTTAAGCGGCCGTATCGATGCAACTCTGAACGCAGAGGTAACGTATTACGATTATATGAAAGCACACCCGGATGCAGAGATCAAAATTGCATGTCTCGATCCGGAATCCACAAAAGTCGGTATTCCGATGAAAAAAGGCGATGAGACCAAGACGCTGCTTGAGGCAGTCAACAAAGCACTTGGCGAGCTCGCAGAAGAAGGAACACTGACAGAGCTTTCGGAAAAATATTTTGGAACGGATATCTCCAAAGAAGCAGCAGAATAAGATACAAAATAAAGAAGGTTACAGATCATGATTGCAAATTATCATACCCATACATGGCGGTGCCGCCATGCGGACGGAACGGAGCGGGAGTATGTGGAGCGCGCGATTGAGGGCGGCCTTAAAATTCTCGGTTTTTCCGACCATTCGCCTTATCCGTTCCCGGACGGCTACGATTCCGGCATGCGGATGCGGCTCGATCAGGTGGAAGGCTATGTAGACACCGTGCTGGCATTGAAAAAAGAGTATGACAAGGATATTGAAATCCATCTCGGACTCGAAACAGAGTATTTCCCGAGATTCTGGGATCAGCTGATTGATTTTTTGTCGGACTATCCGTTTGAGTACTTTGTGCTTGGCCAGCACAGCCTGGGAAATGAGATCGAAAAGATTCTCTACAGCGGCCATGGAACAACAGACGGAAGCTACCTGAAACAGTATGTGGACCAGTGCCTGGCAGGCATCGATACCGGAAAATACCTGTATCTGGCACACCCGGATCTCTTTTTATTCAACGGCGACGAAGCAGTGTTCGACCGGGAATACCGGAGACTCTGCCGTGAGGTGAAAAAGAGAAACATTCCGCTGGAGATCAATTTCCTTGGTCTGATGGAAGAAAGATGGTATCCGAACGAGAAGTTCTGGAAGATCGCCGGCGAAGAAGGAAACACCGCCGTTTTCGGCTGTGATGCCCATACGCCGAAAGCCGTCTGGAATCCGGAGACGGAACAGAAGGCACTGCAGCTGGCAGCAAAATACGGTCTGAAAGTACAGGAAACCGTTCCGATGCCGAAGACATTTTAACAGAAGCAGAAAAAGCTGTTCTTTTCTGGTGAGAGTTTTGAAAACTCCGCGGAAAAGAACAGCTTTTTTGATATGAGATTTTTTATGCTTTTTTTGTGTGCATCAGCCGTACCGCCTCTTCCCGCTGTTTCAGAATCTTCTGAATCGAAGTCCAGTAAACAATCATTGAGACAACCGGCCCGATCAGGTCGGAAATAGGTTCCACGTAGAAGATGTTTTCCAGTGCAAAGAACCGCGGCAGAAGAAACAGAGCGGTAAAGTAGACGAATTTCCGGAAGAAGGAGAGTGCAAACGAATAGCGCACGCAGCCCATTGCAGTAAAGCCGTCTACAATCTCGTACTGAATGCCGAGCGGAATGACTGAGAGTGTCGAAATATGAATCGCGCGGACCACCATCGAGACGATCTGCGGATCGGAAGTAAAAAGCTGCGCAAACAGTGTTCCGGCGGCATTGGAGACGAGGAACATCAAGGTCGTAAATCCGGCACAGAGTGCGATGATGGTTTTCTGTGCCTCAAGAATACGCCTGGAATTTCCAGCTCCATAATTGTATGCGAGGATTGACTGCGTTCCGCCACTGATTCCGCCGAGCGGTATCGTAATAATCAGCATAAAGCTCTGAACGATCGTTGCACAGGTGATGAAGCTGTCTCCCTGTCCGGCGGGTGCATATTGCTGCAGGACGGCGTTCATCGCAATGATCATCACATTGTCGATGGCAATGATTAGAAACGGAGTAAAACCGACTGTCAGAATGCGTTTCATGATCGCAAATGAATACCCGCCGAAGGTGATGCGGATCGGAATCGTCTTTCCGAACAGAATATGCAGCACATACAGACAGCTTGCGATCTGGGAGAGCACGGTTGCAATTGCTGCGCCGCGCACGCCGAGATGCAGAACGAAGATAAACACAGGGTCCAGCAGCAGATTCAGGACGGCGCCTAGCAGAACAGATTTCATTCCCTCACTGGCAAAGCCCTGGCAGATCACAAACTGGTTCAGGCCGGTCGATAAAAGCGCAAACACAGAGCCGGAAACGTAGATCATAAAATAGGCTCTGGCGTAAGGATACGTAACGGTGCTGGCTCCGAATGCCATCAACATCGGGCGGGTTAAAAAAAGCGCCGCGGCTGTCAGAACGAGGGACAGGGAAACAAGCATCAGAAACGCATTAGCCAGGATGCGGGATGCCTCTTTTTCATTTTTCTCTCCGAGCCGGATGCCGAGCAGCGGTGCGCCGCCGACCCCGATGAGGGAGGAGAACGCGCCGATCATGGTGAGAATGGGACCGCAGACGCCGACACCCGCGAGCGCCAGATCACCGACAGAGGCAATGTGGCCGATGTACATACGGTCTACAATGCTGTACAGAACACTCACGAACTGTGCCAGCATGCTCGGAAAAGCAATACGGGGAACCAGTTTTCCGATCGGGTCGGTTCCGAGATGGTTTACAGTTTTCATAGAAAAATACCTTGTCGTTTTTTAGGTTTGGGAACAGACAGCAAAAAACATGCCCGAAACAAAATCCGGAAGACTTTGTTTCGGACATGCCGCTTTTGGTCTGTTCTGATAGATCAGCTGACAGAAAAATTATTCAGCAAGAGTGGTCAGATCTACTTTGAAATCGTCAGATCCCTGTCCGTCTACGGTGTAGTAAGCGGCTCTCTGCTCTGCGTTCAGGTAGATTTTGATCTCGCCTTTTAATCCGTTTGCTTTTACTTCTTTTTTGATGACTGCTTCGAGGTCTTTCATAGATACTTTTGTCTCGAAGATCTCAAGAACGGTATCAGATACTTTTGTCATTTTACGTGGGGTTTTGGTTGCTTCTGCCATGGTTTCCGTGGTCTCCTTTTTTACTGTTTTTTTAACGGTTTCTTTTTTGGTTGCTTTTTTCGGCTCTTTTGCAGCTTCTGCTTTTCCTTCTGCTGCTTCTGTATGTAAGGTTTTTTCAGTCGTTGGTTTTACTTCTTTTGCCGGTGCCGCTGTCTTTACAACGGTTTCCGCTGTTTTTGCAGCTTCTGCAGCCTGCTGTTTCGCTTTGGCCATTTTTTTCATGGTTCTTTTATTCATTTTATTCACTCCTCTATGCGATATCTCTAATAAATTACCATGTTTTTTGCGTTCTGTCAAATTTAAATTCGAGAAAACAGCGGCTTTAGGATTGTACACGGCGGAGCACAGAAAAGATTTTTTCAGAATCCCAGATCTGCGGAACAGGGTAGGTGGGATTTGCTTCTTTTAAAGCACGGCGTGCTATTTCTGTGTAATCATTCGGCGAAAGGTGCGGCAGAGTGGATGGAATGTCAAACGAATCGCGCATAGCCTCGATAGCTGCAATCATCCGCTCAGCCTTTTCAGAAACGGTATCTCCGCCGAGAGAAAGCGCATCGGCGAGAACGGCAAGTTTAGGCGCAATGCAGGAACCGTATTCGCGCAGAACAGCAGGCAGCAGAACCGCGTTGGCTCTTCCGTGCGGAATGTGGTACAGTGCACCGACGGCGTGGGCAATGGCATGGACGTAGCCGACAAAGTTGTTGGTAAAAGCGAAACCGGCCAGATACGATGCATGAAGCATTTCCTGCCGTGCGGCAAGACGGGAGCCGTCACGCCAGGCTTCGGGCAGGGCATGGAAATTTTCGCAGACTGCCTCGATGGATGCATTCTGCACGCTGCGGGAGGCGAAGAGGTTCAGAAAAGCTTCCATGGCATGGGTCAGGGCATCCATACCGGTATCTGCGGTCATAGAGGACGGGAGGCTGATCGTAAGACGCGGATCGAGAACTGCCGTATCCGGGATCAGACAGAGGTCATTGACGGCGTATTTGTATGGTTTCCCGTCGATACAGTCTGTGATGACAGCTGCCGCCGTTGCCTCCGAACCGGTTCCGGCTGTCGTCGGCACGGCAAACAGCGGCGGAAGTTTCCGACGGACTTTCAGGAGGCCCCGCATCGCAGGAACCGTCTTTTTCGGACAGCAGACGCGGGCACCGATCAGCTTTGCTGTATCGAGAACGGATCCGCCGCCGATGGCGAGGATAGCCTGAGCCTGAATCTGCTGATAAAGACGGAAACCCTGTTCCACGCTCTCAATCTGCGGATCCGGGGCGATTTCGGAGAAAATGGTGACGGAAATGTTTTCTTTTTTACAGCCATCCAGCAGAGACGTCAGTGTTCCGCGGCGGACAAAGCCGGGGGTAGTCACCAGGAGAATCCAGGAGATCCGGCGTTTCCGGAATAACGCGGGGAGCAGCAGAACGGCATCCGGTGCTGCAAGGAGTGTCTGTTTCTTATGCTCTGTCAGATGAAGAACGCGGCTCAACACCCACTGCCGGGTGCGGAACCAGAAAATGGAATGCATCAATCAAGTACCTCCATAAAAAATCGTGAGAATCGTATATCTCTTATTGTAACAGTGCACGGCAGGTTTTTCAATTCGTATAGGAATTTTGAATCTTCCGTGAAAAGAATTGACAGTGTAAAAAATGCGTGTTATAGTACAAATAGAACAGATAAAGAGAGCCAGGAATTGTTCACCTGGGAAATCAGGAAAAGGCTTGACTGGAGGTGCCTGATGATGGAAACAAAAAGAGATTATTATGAAGTATTAGGCGTCAGCCGGAATGCAGACGAGAAAGAAATCAAGCGTGCATACCGGAAACTGGCGAAAAAATATCATCCCGATACGAATGCGGGAAACCCGGATGCGGAAAAGAAATTTAAGGAAGTGACAGAAGCGTATTCTGTCTTAAGCGATCCGGAAAAGAAGAAAATGTACGATCAGTTCGGATTCGCGGCGTTCGACCAGGGAGCCAGCGCGTACAGCCAGCAGGGCGGTGGAAATCCGTACGGCAGTGCGTATGGAAACCCGTTCGGCGGAAGCGGAAACAACGGCGGCTATCACGAATTTCACTTTGAAGGAAACGCGGACGATATGTTCGGCGATTTCTTTGATCAGATGTTTCATGGCAAAAGCCGTGGATTCGGAAGCGAGCGGTATACGCGTTCGGGAAGCAGCAGACATCCGTTTGAGGATGCATTTTCCGGCCGCGGTACGGCAGAGGATCTCGATCTGCACGCTGAGGTTTCGATCCGCCTGGAGGAAGCGGCATCGGGCTGTGAAAAACAGATTACCCTGCGGAACCCGGATGGAACGACCAATACGCTGCTGGTTAAAATCCCGGCCGGTATCGAGAACGGAAAGAGCATCCGTCTGCGCGGCAAAGGCCATACAGGATCAAACGGCCGCCGCGGCGATCTGCTTTTGAAGGTCAATGTAGAAGAAAAGAAAGGTTTTGAACGGCGCGGAATGGACATCTACACGACGATTCAGATTCCATACACAACGGCAGTCTTTGGCGGCGAAGCGCGTGTCTCGACACTGTACGGAGATGTGGTCTGCAAAATCAAGGAAGGAACACAGTCCGGCAGTAAGCTCCGTCTGCGCGGCAAGGGCATGGTATCGATGAAAGATGCGAACGTGCACGGTGATCATTATGCGACGATTGAGATTGCTGTACCGCGCAGTCTGAACCGCACAGCACGCCAGAAACTGATGGAATATAAGGAAGCGTGCTGAAAATGTGAAGAAACTGTGAAATCGGAAAATCCGGGTTGACAAATTGTGTTCGTGGTATTATATTACAACTAGAACAAAGAAAAGGAATCAACAAGAAACCAATTCTTCCTTGCATGTTCCCAAACATCCTGTTCCAAGAAACTTATTCATAGCCACAAGGCAAAGCAAACTTAACACCCTTCACAAGATAAGAAGCCTGCTAAGAATCAGATTTTTGGAGGAAAAGGTAAATGAATACTTTAAAAGCTGAAAAGAGAAGTTTGGATGTAAAAGCAAAAAGACTCAGAAGAGAAGGATACGTTGTCGGCAATGTATTCGGCAGAGAGATGAAAGAATCCATTCCAGTTAAGATGGTAAAAAGAGATGTCGAGAAACTGCTGAAGACAGACCACAAAGGCAGCCAGATTATGCTGGATGTCGACGGAACCGCATACGATGTCCTGATCAAAAATGTTGATTATAACCCGGTAGCCGGACAGATCGATTCGATCGAGTTCCAGGCACTGGTCAGCAACGAGAAAGTTCATTCCGTTGCAGAGATTGTCCTTGTAAACCATGAAAAGATCGCAGAAGGCGTTCTGCAGGAGGATCTGAACGAGGTTGCCTACATGGCATACCCGGCATCCCTGGTCGATCAGGTAATGGTCGATGTCGGAGAGATGAAGATCGGTGATGTCATCCGCGTCAAAGATCTGTCCCTGGCCGCTGACCCGGATATCACCATAAAGACCAATCCGGAATCCATTGTCGTAAGTCTGATGGCTTCCCACAACGTAGAAGCACCGGCAGAAGATACCGAAGCAGCAGAAGAGAAATAAACAGAATAAGCACATACAAAGAAATCCGAAGGCGTCAAAAACCTTCGGATTTTTTGCGTAAAAAATATGGTTTGAATCGATCAGACATAACTCATGAAGCCTTTTCCGATAATTTCGCTGCTCTTTGTGATCGCAATAAACGCGGTCGGCTCGGTATCATGAATAAACCGCTGAAGATAGACGGCCTGCTTGACATCCACAACCGTGAGAATGACTGTCCGCTGCTGGTCGGAGTAAGCGCCGACGGCGTCGTAAAGGGTTGCGCTGTGATTGAGATCCTTTGTGATGAAATCGCAGATCGGCTGCGGATTGTTGGAGATAATCGTAAAAAATTTATTCAGCTTCATCCGCTCAATCGTTTTGTCAATCAGCAGTGTTTTCGCCATCAGACCGAGAACCGAACAAAGTCCGGTTAAGGTATCGAAAATCAGGAAAGCAAGGATGACAACGATGAGGTCGGTCACCAGCAGGGCAGTGGAAATATTCATTGTAGAATATTTTTTAATAATCATGGCGATGATGTCTGTGCCGCCGCCGGAGGCATTCTCAAAAAACAGCAGTGCTGCCGCCAGTGCCGGAAGAATAATGGCAAAGCAGAGCTCCAGCATGATCTCATCGGTAAGCGGATGTGCCATCGGAAACAGCTTTTCAAAAATGTTCAGAAGAACCGAGGAAAGCACGGTCACGTAGGCTGTCTTGACGCCGAAGTTCCGCCCCAGCACAGCAAAACCAACCAGCAGAAGCAGCAGGTTGATAAAAAGGTTGATCTGTGAGGCAGTGAACGGAAGAAACCGGCAGATGACAACGGCCATACCGGATACACCGCCGAAAGAAAAATTATTAGGGAATTTAAAAACATAAATTCCAATGTCCATGATCAGAACAGCTGCGGTAATGACAGCATATTCTTTTAACGTTTGTAATGCAGGCTGCGATGCCTGTTCTTTTGTGTCCATTTTTTTGCTCCTTTATTTGAATTTGAGGCGACCTTTATTTTATTATAGAAGAAACTTTTTTGAATAACAGCTAATAATGTATCCCCCTCTTCAAACATAGCATGGCATAGGGTAGTTTGTCCAGTTACATTTTCCTTATTTCCATTTTTCCGTTTTCCGATGGTTGTATCCAATTTATTTCTGTGGTATGATGAAGGGCAGGATCTTTTTTCGGAAAGAAAAAAATCTGCAGTTTCTGTTTCAAAATGTTTCGAAAAAAGAAGAAAAAACAGAAACAAAAATGGAGGAAGAAACATGAAAAATACAAAGGTTTATGTTGATTTTATAACAGAGAAACTGAAAAAACTGCTCTCCATCGACAGCCCGACCGGCTACACGAAAGATGCCATTGCATGGCTGAAAGCAGAGTACGAAGCGATGGGCTATGCGCCGGTGATCACCACAAAGGGCGGCCTTCTGGTGCAGCTTGCCAAAGGCTGTGAAGGAAACGGCGGTGTCCTTGTGGAGACACATACCGATACGCTCGGCGGCATGGTAGCGGAAGTGAAAGGAAACGGCCGTCTTCGTCTCACCGCGCTCGGCGGTATGAATCCGAACAATGCGGAGACGGAAAACTGCGTTGTCATCACAAGAGACGGAAAACGGTACGAGGGCTGCTTCCAGATGAACAACCCGTCGATCCATGTCAACGGTTCCTACGACCAGCAGGACCGCACCTACGACAATATGGAGGTCGTTCTGGATGAGATGGTCTTCTCCAAAGAGGAGACAAAAGCGCTCGGCATCGAGACCGGTGATATCGTCTGCTTTGAGACGAGAACCCGCATCACCGAGAAGGGATACATCAAGAGCCGTTTTCTCGATGATAAACTGAGCGTTGCAATCCTGCTCGGCTATGCGAAGTATTTAAAAGAAGAAAATATCACACCGTCCCGTCCGGTTTATCAGCACATCACCGTGTACGAAGAAGTCGGCCACGGCGGATCTGCTTCCGTGCCGGAGGGTGTGACGGATATCCTTTCTGTTGATATGGGCTGTGTCGGCGACGGACTGGAGTGTAAAGAGCATCAGGTATCCATCTGCGTCAAAGACAGCGGCGGCCCTTACAGCTACGATTTTACCGGTGAGCTGATTGCGGCGGCAAAAGCAAACGGAATCGACTATGCGGCGGATGTTTACCCGCACTACGGCTCTGACGTGGAGGCAACGCTCCGCGGCGGCGCAGACGCACGCCATGCCCTGATCGGCGCCGGTGTGTACGCATCCCATGGATATGAGAGAAGCCATGTGGACGGCGTGAAGAATACGCTGGAACTGCTTGCGGCGTATCTGGACAAATAAAAATAAGAACAAGTGAGAGAATTGCATGAGAAAATTAGCATTGCCAGAAGAAGTGCTGCTCCAGATTGAGCAGCCTGCGCGATACATTGGAAATGAATTCAACAGTGTCGTAAAAGACAAAGAGAAAGTAGCCCTGCGCGGCGCATTCCTGTTCCCGGATGTGTATGAGATCGGTATGTCCCACCTTGGCATCCAGATCCTGTACGATATGTTTAACAAACGTGAGGACATGTGGTGTGAGCGTGTCTATTCCCCATGGCCGGATCTGGACCGCGTGATGCGGGAACAGAGCATTCCGCTGTTCGGCCTGGAATCCCAGGAGCCGGTGAAAAACGAGGATTTCCTGTTTATCACCCTGCAGTATGAGATGTGTTATACGAACGTTCTGCAGGCGCTCGACCTTGCCGGAATCCCGCTGCATGCGGTGGAGCGTACCGACGAGGACCCGATCGTTATCGGCGGCGGCCCGTGTACGTACAATCCGGAGCCGATCGCTCCGTTCTTCGATCTGTTTTACATCGGAGAGGGCGAGGTTGTGTACGACAAGCTTTTTGACACGTATCTGGAAAATAAAAAGAACGGCGGAACCCGTCAGGATTTCCTGAAAAAGGCATGCCGGATCCCTGGTATTTACGTACCGCAGTTTTATGAAGTAACGTACCACGAGGACGGAACGATCGCGGCCTTTACGCCGTCCATTCCGGAAGCACCGGAAAAGATCAAAAAACAGCTTGTCATGGATATGACCGAGGCAACGTATCCGGAGAAACCGGTCGTGCCGTTTATCAAGGCAACACAGGACCGTGTCGTTCTGGAGATCCAGCGCGGCTGTATCCGCGGCTGCCGTTTCTGCCAGGCGGGTATGGTGTACCGTCCGACAAGAGAGCGCGATGTGGAGAAGTTAAAAGAACTTGCGACCCATATGCTGCGCAATACCGGCCACGATGAGATTTCGTTGAGTTCTTTGAGCTCGAGTGATTACAGCCATCTTCCGGAGCTTGTCAACTATCTGATCGACAGCTGCCCGGAAAAAGGTGTCAATATTTCCCTTCCGTCTCTTCGAATCGACGCATTTTCCCTCGATGTCATGAGCAAGGTACAGGATATCAAAAAGAGCAGCCTGACCTTCGCACCGGAGGCGGGAAGCCAGCGGATGCGGAATGTTATTAATAAAGGTCTGACCGAGGAAGTCATTCTCGACGGAGCCGGAAAAGCGTTTGAGGGCGGCTGGAATAAAGTAAAACTGTATTTCATGCTGGGCCTTCCGACCGAGACCGAGGATGATATCAAAGGAATTGCGCATCTGGCGGAAAAGATCGCAGAGCGTTACTATGAGATTCCGAAAGACCAGAGAAACGGAAAATGCCAGATTACGGCAAGCTCCTCGTTCTTTATCCCGAAGCCGTTCACCCCGTTCCAGTGGGCACCGATGAACACGGAGAGGGAGTTTCTTGACAAAGCGGCGATTGTAAAGGCAGAGGTCCGCGCACAGCTGAATCAGAAGAGCATCCGTTACATTTATCATGAGGCAGATATTTCCCTTCTGGAGGGATTCCTTGCACGCGGTGACCGGAAATGTGCCGAAGTTATTGAAAAAGCGTACAGAAAAGGTGCTATTTTCGATGCCTGGTCCGAGTATTTCCGGAAAGATGCCTGGGAAGAAGCGTTTGCAGAGACCGGCATTGACGTTTCGTTCTATGCCTGCCGTGAGCGCAGCACCGATGAGATCCTTCCGTGGGATTTCCTTGATATCGGCGTGACGAAAAAATTCCTGATCCGCGAATGGGAGCGGGCACAGAAAGAAACCGTTACCCCGAACTGTAAGATGCAGTGTTCCGGCTGCGGCGCAAAATCATTCGGAGGAGGTGTCTGCTATGAAAATCAGAATTAAGTTTGCCAAAACAGGTGTGATGAAATTTGTGGGTCATCTGGATGTGATGCGTTACTTCCAGAAAGCAATCCGCCGTGCAGAACTTCCGATCGCTTATTCCGAGGGCTTCAGCCCGCACATGCTGCTGTCGTTTGCTTCTCCGCTCGGTGTCGGCATCAGCAGCACCGGTGAATATTTCGATATGGTGCTCGCGGAAGATATGAAAACCGACGAGATTGTAAAACGTCTGAATGCGACGATGGTTGAGGGAATGGAAGTGCTTTCCGCCCGCCATGTGCCGGATGGAAAAGCAAGCAAGGCAATGTCTCTCGTAGCAGGAGCCGATTATCTCGTGCAGTTCCGCGAGGGAAAAATGCCGGAGATTGATCTGGAAACGAAAGTACCGGTGTTTTTTGCACTTCCGCAGATTGAGATCATGCGAAAGACAAAACGAAGCGAAAAGCTGACCGATATCCGCCCATGGATTTACGATATGAAAGCAAAGAAAAGTGGTGTCTGGATGCAGCTCTCCACCGGAAGTGTTTCGAACCTGAAACCGGAGCTCGTGATGGAAGCGTTCTGCAAATGGTGCGGGGTTGAACTGCCGCCGTTTGCATACACGATTCTGCGCGAGGAAGTTTACGCAGACATCGGAACGGAAGAAGAGCGAAAGCTGGTTCCGCTGGAAGCATTAGGAGAAGAAGTTGAGTAAACGAGTTGTCATTGCCCATCTGCCGTGGGAGGGAAAAGATTACCTGGTACACACGCTGGTGGAAGGAGAAAAACCGGTCGAACTGACGGCCCTCTGCAGGGAGAAGGAAACGCTGCTTGGCAATATCTATGTCGGCCGGGTGGAAAAACTGGCGCCCGGGATCCGCGGGGCATTTGTCTCGTTTGCGGAGCAGCAGAGCTGTTTTCTTGATCTGTCCCGTGTAAAAGAAGGGTATCTTCTGAAAAAAGCACCGGGAACGGAACTGCATGTCGGAGATGAAATTGTCGTGCAGATCCAGCGGGAAGCGCAGAAAACGAAGCTTCCGTCGGCGACAGCAGAACTTTCTCTTTCGGGAAGTGCCCTGGCGCTCTATTATGGAAAGCCGGAAATCTCATGCTCGGGACGCCTTCTGCCGGAGCAGAAAAAACGGTTAAAAGAACTGGGAAGCCGGATGTTTCCAGAGCTTTCCGGCGGAAGCCTTCCGTTTGGCGTGATCTTCCGCACCGCATCCGCTGATGCTTCGGAAGAAGAGATCCGGCAGGAATATCTCGAGCTGTCCGAAAAACTCGCGCGGATTGTCCAGTATGGAACGATGCGGAGCCTGTACTCCTGCCTGTATCGGGCGTCAGATGCCGTGCCGGAGCTCGTCAAACGGTATGCACCGTCAGTTTCAGAACTTGTGACAGATGACAGAGAAACGTATGAGATCTGCAGAGAATATCTGGAGCGCCATGATTTTCACGACTGCCGCCTGACCTGGTATGAGGATCAGCTTACCACACTGACAAAGAAAGAAAATCTCGAAAATCACGTAAAACAGGCACTCGACAAACGTGTGGATCTGCCTTCCGGCGGATTCCTCGTGATCGAACCGACCGAAGCGCTGACCGCGATCGATGTGAACAGCGGAAAGCAGCTCGGCGGACGGAAAAATACGTTTCTGTACAGCGTAAACCAGGAGGCAGCCCGCGAAATCGCCCGCCAGATCCGCCTGCGCGGGATTTCCGGTCTGATCCTGGTTGACTTTATCAACATGCCGGAAAAAGAGCAGGAGGAGCGCCTTCTCGGCTTCCTGCAGGGTCTTGTGCGGGAAGATCCCGTTCCGACCAAAGTTGTGGATATGACGGTGCTTCATCTCGTGGAACTGACGAGAAAGAAAATCCGCCGGCCGCTGGCAGAACAGATGAAATGACAGTGACCTTACAAAGGAGGAATGAATATGGAACCACAAAAGAAACCGATTCACCTCAATGAAAATGATACCCCATATCTTTACGAACCCTTTCGAAACCAGATGCCGGCAAAACGGCCGCATCCGGCGGAAAAAGAAAAGATACTGAAACCATGGCAGGGCCTGCTGGTGTTTGCCTTTCTGATGGTTCTTTTTAATCTCGCCGGAATCCCGCTGGTTCTTGCAGGCGGGATGTATGGAAATGCGCTGGACGAGATCATTGTATTCCTGATCGGATCCATTCTCGTCGTACGGGCACTTCATATTCCGTTAAAAGAAGTGTTCCCATTAAAAAAGCCGGATGGAGCCGGAATCCTCGGAACCATTCTGATGTGGTATGTGACGTACCGCGGTGTGCTTGCCCTTTTCCTTCTGATGGAATGGATTTTCCCGCAGGAATACGCAAGCCTCTCGGAATCCATGGACAGCAGTATGGCGGGCCTTTCCTATTTCGGCGAGCTGCTTGTCGTTGCGCTGACACCGGCCATCTGTGAAGAAGCACTGCACCGCGGTCTTCTGCAGTACAGCCTGCGCGGAATCAAAAAGAAATGGGTGATGCTGCTTCTGATGGGCGTTTATTTTGGCGCTTTCCACATGAGCATCGTCCGTTTTCTTCCGATGATGATGATGGGAATCGTTCTCTCGTATGTGCGGATGAAGACCGACAACATGTTTTACAGCTCGCTGTTTCATTTCGTCCATAACGCATCGACGATTGTGGCGAGCATTGCGGCAAGCTTCCTCTATATGTTCTCGCAGGGGAACGCAGCAGCAGGCAGCGGATACGCAACGGAAACGTACATCGGCATGTATCTGATCGAAGCGGCGCTGATGCCGATCGGTCTTTATATGGGAAGCCGTCTTCTGATGTACCAGCAGACAAAAAGCGAAGGATTTTTCCCGAAGGAGAGAAGAAAAAAGACCATTGCAAAAATCGTAATTCCGACCATTCTGCTGATCCTTGGCGGACTGTTTTTCCTTGGTATTGGTATGATGTAAAAAGAATCAAAAGCAGTTTGGGCAATTTTGCAGAAATGTCCAAGCCGGGTAGAAAACAGGTACGATTTATGATAGAATAACAGCAAATCAAGCGTTACACGATATTACAGAAAGGAAAAGCTGTTTCTCTAACAAGAGACAGCAGGAATAAGAACTATGGCAAGAACAGCTATTGCTACCGACAGCAACAGCGGTATTACACAGAGTCAGGCGAAAGAGCTGGGCGTTTTTGTCCTTCCGATGCCTTTCTTCATGCGCGGAAAAATCCAGTTTGAGGATATCGACCTGACACAGGAACAGTTTTACGAGATTCTGGCAGAGGATGCGGCTGTTTCCACATCTCAGCCGTCTCCGGGAGATCTGATGGATTTCTGGAACAAAATTCTCGAAGAGTACGATGACATTGTTTACATTCCGATGTCAAGCGGCCTTTCCACCTCCTGTGATACAGCGACCGTGCTGTCCGAGGACTACGAAGGAAAAGTGCAGGTTGTCAACAACCAGAGAATCTCCGTTACGCAGCAGCAGTCTGTTCTGGATGCAAAGAAAATGGCAAACCGCGGCGTGGCAGCAAAAGACATCAAAGCAATTCTGGAAGAGGATGCGCTGGATGCAAGTATCTATATTATGGTAGATACGTTAAAATACCTGAAAAAAGGCGGCCGCGTTACGCCGGCAGCAGCCATGATCGGAACCGTTTTAAATATCAAACCGGTGCTGACGATCCAGGGAGAGAAGCTTGACGCGTTTGAAAAAGCGCGCGGTGTGAAACAGGCAAAGAAAGCCATGATCAAGGCTATGAAAAAAGATATGGACAAACGCTTCGCAAAAGAGCGTGCAGCCGGCATCATGGGACTTCACATTGCCTATACCGCAAACGACAAAGAAGTAATCGATGGATGGATTGTCGAAGTAAAAGAAGCCTTCCCGGATTTTGAAGTCGATGCGCATCCACTGTCCTTAAGCGTTGCCTGCCACATCGGACCTGGCGCACTGGCAATTGCATGTGAAAAAAAATCTGCAATTTCCTGAAAAATACTATTGACAAACAGCAGACGTGATGATATATTGTAGAAGTATGCCGCACAGAGAGGTAAAAGAGTCGAAAGACCACCGAATCTGGCGAGTAATTGATAGGGAGGTGCCATATGTACGCAATTATTGCAACAGGTGGTAAACAGTACAAGGTAGCTGAAGGCGATGTTATCCGAGTAGAGAAACTTGGCGTTGAAGCTGGAGAAACCGTAACTTTTGATCAGGTACTTGCAGTAAGCAATGACGGACTGAAAGTTGGCGAGGACGTTAAAAATGCATCCGTAACCGCATCTGTAGTTGGAAACGGTAAAGGCAAAAAAGTTATCGTTTACAAGTATAAGAGAAAAACTGGTTATCATAAGAAAAACGGTCACAGACAGCAGTACACTGAAGTGAAGATTGAAAAAATCAACGCTTAAGTCTTATGATTTGTATAACCGTAACAGAGTCTGACGGCGAGTACATCTCCGTGGAGTCAAACGGTCATGCAGGCTATGCAGAGGAAGGGCAGGATATCATCTGTGCCGCTGTCTCCGCATTGATTGTAAACACCGTAAATTCCGTGGAAACATTGACAGAGGATCTGATTATAAGTGAGGCTGGAGATGGATACGTGTATTTTTCATTCCCGAATGGGTATTCTGAAAGTACCGCACTTCTTGTAAAATCACTTTTGCTGGGCCTCGAAAGTATCCGCCGCGATTATGGAGCACAATACTTAGAGATCGCATTCAAGGAGGTGTAATACCATGTTAAATATGAACCTTCAGATTTTCGCTCATAAAAAAGGAGTTGGTTCTACCAAGAACGGTAGAGATTCCGAGTCCAAGAGATTAGGAGCAAAAAGAGCTGACGGACAGGTTGTAAAGGCTGGAAACATTCTTTACAGACAGCGTGGAACCAAGATTCATCCAGGCGTGAACGTAGGAATCGGAAAAGACGATACCTTATTCGCTATGGTTGACGGACGCGTAGCTTTCGAAAGAAAAGGACGTGACAAAAAACAGGTTTCCGTATATCCGGTAGCAACAGAAGAGTAAGACAAAGGTGCGGCTTCAAATCTTAAGAGGTTTGAAGCCGTTTTTGTTAATAATAATTAAAGGTCCAGCAGACCGATTGGGATTTAGATAAAACAAGACAGGAGAATACCATGTTTGCAGACAGAGCAAAAATTCTGATCCGCTCCGGTAAGGGCGGAGACGGACATGTCAGTTTCCGCAGAGAGCTTTTTGTACCGAACGGCGGGCCGGACGGCGGCGATGGCGGCAAAGGCGGAGACGTTATTTTTGAAGTTGACGAAGGACTGAATACACTGGTTGATTACCGCCACAGAAGAAAGTTTTCTGCTACCGACGGCGAGCCGGGCGGAAAACGCAGATGCCATGGCGGAAACGGCGCAGATATTGTCCTGAAAGTACCGGAAGGAACCGTCATTATGGACGCTGCGAGCGGAAAAGTCATCGCAGATATGTCCGGTGAAAACCGCCGTCAGGTTGTATTAAAAGGCGGAAAAGGCGGAAACGGAAATATGCATTACGCAACCGCTACCATGCAGGTTCCGAAATACGCCCAGCCAGGCCAGCCGGCACAGGAGCTGGAAGTAAGAATGGAACTGAAAGTCATCGCGGACGTCGGACTCGTCGGGTTCCCGAATGTTGGAAAATCGACACTTCTTTCCCGTGTGACAAATGCAGAACCGAAAATCGCAAATTATCACTTTACCACACTTTCCCCGAACCTCGGTGTCGTAGACCTTGAGGGCTGCAGTGGATTTGTTATCGCAGATATCCCGGGACTGATCGAGGGTGCATCGGAAGGAGTCGGCCTCGGCCATGAATTCCTGCGCCACATCGAGAGAACCCGCGTGATGATCCATGTAGTAGACGTTGCATCGACCGAGGGAAGAGATCCGGTGGATGATATCAACAAGATCAACAAAGAGCTCGAAGCCTATAACCCGGAGATCGCAAAACGTCCGCAGATCATCGCGGCCAATAAGACCGATGCGATCTATGTAGAAGAGGGCGAAGAGGATCCGGTGGAACGTCTGAAAAAAGAGTTCGAGCCGAAAGGCATCCCGGTTTATCCGATTTCTGCCGTCAGCGGAAAAGGCTTAAAAGAGCTTTTATATGCCGTACAGAAAAAACTCGATGAGCTTCCGAAAGAGCGTATGGTCTTCGAGCAGGAATTCTTCCCGGAGGATATGCTTCTTGCCGAGAACCTGCCGTACACCGTCGAGCAGGACCCGGAGGACGAGCACCGCTTCATCATCGAGGGACCGAAGATCGAGAAAATGCTCGGCTACACCAATCTGGATTCCGAGAAAGGTTTTGCTTTCTTCCAGCGGTTCTTAAAAGATACCGGTATCTTAGACGAACTCGAACAGGCCGGCATCCAGGAAGGCGATACCGTCAAGATGTATGGATTTGAATTTGATTATTATAAATAGAACGAATAAATAACGAAGGAGGAGACGTATGACCAGCAAGCAGAGAGCATACCTGAAAGGCCTTGCCATGACCATGGAACCGATCCTGCAGGTAGGAAAAAGCAGCATCACGCCGGAGCATACCGCTGCTGTAGCAGAGGCACTTGAGGCGAGAGAACTAATTAAAATCAATGTACTGCAGAACTGCCTCGATGATCCAAGAGAGATCGCAGAAGTTCTGGCAGAACGCACCAATTCCCAGGTCGTACAGGTGATCGGCAAAAAGATCGTGCTGTACAAAGAGGGCAAAAAAGAGAAAAAGAAAATTCAGCTTCCGAAATAATCCGCAGGAAAGAACCGCCGGGACCGGAGCATACCGCTGCAGTTCCGGCGCTTTTTGAGGAAAACGTATGGAAAAGAAAAACAGAAAAATTGGCATTATGGGAGGCACATTCGATCCCATTCATATCGGTCATCTGATCCTTGGCGAGGCGGCGTACGAGCAGTTCGGGCTTGATGAAGTCTGGTTCCTTCCGGCCGGAAATCCGCCACATAAGCGGAACCGGGCGGGACGGGCAAAGGATGCACAGCGTGTCGAGATGGTGCGCCGTGCCATCGCATCCAATCCGCATTTTGTGCTCTGCACCAAAGAGATGAAAGATGAGGGCTATACCTACAGTTATCGGACGCTTGAGGCGATGCGGAAGGAACATCCGTGCACGGAGTTTTACTTTATCATTGGAGCGGATTCCCTGTTCTATTTTGATGAGTGGAAAAATCCAGAGCGGATCTGCGCCGCGGCAAAGATCCTTGTGGCGACCAGGGATCGGGCAAAAGAGAAAGAGCTTCTGGCCTGTATGGAACGAAATGCAAAAAAATTTCACGGTACCTTTCTGAAACTCGACACACCGAATCTGGATGTTTCTTCCCACGAACTGCGGGAATGGATCCGGGAAGGAAAATCCGTGAAATACTATCTGCCGGATTCTGTGATTTCCTACATTCAGGAGCAGAAAATCTATCAGGATTAGAGGAAGAGCAGGATGGAACAGTACGATTTATGGAAACTGGACAAAAAACTCCAGAAGGAAGTCGATGAAGACCGCTATCATCACACGCTCGGTGTGATGTTTACCGCAGCATCCATGGCGATGGTATGGGGCGAGGATCTCGAAAAAGCCCGTGTCGCGGGACTGCTTCACGACTGTGCAAAATGCATTCCGAATAAGAAAAAAATCACCATGTGTGAGAAAAATAAGATTGAAATCACTGAGTTTGAGCGGAACAATCCGTTTTTGATCCATGCCAAGCTCGGTGCATTTCTGGCGAAGGACAAGTATAAGGTGGAAGATCCGGAGATCTTAAGTGCCATCACCTGGCATACGACAGGAAAAGAAGATATGACATTGCTGGAGAAGATCATCTATATCGCAGATTATATCGAGCCGGCACGAAACAAGGCACCGCACCTTACCCGCCTTCGGAAGCTGGCATTCACCGATATCGACGAATGCATGTATGAAATTTTAAAAGATAGTATGGCGTATCTGTCGGAAAACCCGAAGACGATGGACCCGATGACGGAGCAGGCATATCAGTTCTATGAGGCACTGCACCGGGAACGGACGGCAAAGGAGGAAGCATAAATGAGCGAAGCAAAACAGACTGCAAAACTTGCACTGGAAGCACTGGAAGATAAAAAAGCAATGGATGTCCGCATTCTGGACATTACCCATGTTTCGACTCTGGCAGATTATTTCATGATCGCCAGCGGAAGCAACCGCAACCAGGTACAGGCGATGGCAGACAACGTAGAGGAGGTACTCGGAAAAGCCGGCGTACATCCAAAACAGATCGAAGGCTATCAGACCGCAAACTGGATTCTGATGGACTACGGCGATGTTGTCATCCACATCTTTGATGAGGAGAACCGCCTGTTCTACGATCTGGAGAGAATCTGGAGAGACGGTAGAGTCGTAGAAAAAGAAGAGATTATGTAAGTTAGGTGGAAAAAGGCGCAGAAAATCCGGAACCGTGCAGAGAAAGGCGGACGGGTTCTCTGCGCCTTTCTGGTGTTTGGAACGCATATGATAAAGAAAAAGGGGAATATCACACGATGAAAAAAATAGAAAGCGGATCGCTTGCTGTGATGCTCGATGAAGAGACGCTGGGACTTAGGATCGAAAAAGACGGCGTTGTCTGGAATACGGATCCGAAAAAGACACCGGAACTGATTTTTGCAGAGGGAACATACCGTTTCCTGGATGCAGAGGAGATTTCCCATGAGGTCTATTCCTTCGGCGTCGGATGCGGCATCCGGAGCCGTTATGCGGGATTTGCGGGAACACCGTATGCCTTCGAGACGATTATCTGGATCGAAGCTGTGGATGAAACATTCTGGATGGAGTGGATTCCGCTCTGCGAGGAGGGACTGCATCCGGTAAAGGTGCTGTGGCCGGCGGCAATGGAGTTTACAAACGGGCGCGATGACTGGTATACACTCCTTACCGAGGGACAGGGACTTCTGATTCCGAATACCTGGAAGACGGAACTTGGAAAGCTTTCGTTTGACGGCAGATTTGAGACCTCCGGCGGCTATATGCCGTGGTTTGGCCAGGTGAAGGAAAGATGCGGCTATACAGCGATCTGTACAACACCGTGGAACGCCGGTTATCAGGCAGAGCACCCGGCAGGCGGCCCGTATACCAGCGTGGGGGCATGGCTGGAGCCAAGCCTTGGAACAATGAATTACCGCCGCGTATTCCGTTATACGTTTTTAAATGACTGCGATTATAACGACCTCTGCAAAACATACCGTCAGTATGTACGGGAACAGGGCCATCTGCGCACTTTGAAAGAAAAGGCAGTACAGAATCCGTCCATTCACGATCTTGTGGGAACGTGTTTTGTTCATACGGGAATCAAGACGGTTGTGCAGCCGGAGTCCGGCTTTTTCGATCCGCAGAATCCGGAGAAAAATAACCGCGTAGTGCCGTTTTCCGTGCGCGAACAGCAGATCCGCGAAATTCATGATCTCGGCGTAGAGAAAGTCTATCTTCATCTGGACGGCTGGGCAGAACCGGGGTATGACAACCAGCATCCGGACTACACACCGGCATGCCAAGCGGCCGGCGGATGGGAAGACATGAAATCGCTTGTCGATACGATGCATGATTTCGGCTACAAATTCGGTATTCACGACCAGTACCGCGATTATTACCATGCAGCGCCGAGCTACGATGAAAATTATGCCTGCCGCCTTCCGGATAGAACGATACCGGGACACAGTTACTGGGCGGGCGGACCGCAGAGCTATCTCTGTGCAACGCAGGCACCGTTCTATGTGAAACGGAATTTTGCCGAGCTGAAGAAAAACGGAATCCGGCTTGACGGTGCATACCTCGATGTGTTTACGTGCAACGAGGGCGACGAGTGCGCAAATCCGGAGCATGTGATGACGAGAAGAGACTGCTATACGTACCGCGGAAACTGCTTCTCCTGGCTGCTATCACAGGGGATTCTCTCAAGCTCCGAGGAGGTCAGCGACTGGGCCGTTCCGTATCTGGTATTCTGCCATTATGCGCCGTACGACTTTATGCTGCGCCCGGCAGAGACACCGAAAAAAGGAATCCCGGTGCCGCTCTTTAATCTTGTGTATCATGACTGCGTAATCGAGCCGTGGATGATGGACCGTGTTTCAAAAGACGAGGACTATATGCTGTATGCGCTTCTTGCAGGCGGTGCACCGTATCTTGTACGGGACGGCGCATATCCGAATACAGATGGTGCATTTGACGGGGAGAAAATCAGTCTGGAAGAGATGACAGAAAGATGCCGCGTTGTAACGGAGCTGCATGAAAAAACGGCACTCCTGGAACTGGTACGCCACGAGTGTATGACGGCGGACGGAAGCGTACAGAAGAGTGAATTTTCCGATGGAACATATGTTATTTGTGACTTTGCAGAGCAGATATATGAAATCGGATACGGGGAATAAAAGAAAAGCGCCACATGTAGATTTTGTTCTTATAAAAATACAAGATTTTGTGGTTTTCCTTGTATTTTTTCAAGTGCATATCTTGCGCGGAAAGCAGAGATTTGTTATATTATGCATGCGGAGGTGTTCATGCCCGGTGCAAAGAAGATGCCGGAGCGTGACGAAACAAAATAACACCAGAAAGGAACAAAGCAAATGAGAGAATTTGAACAGTGGGATGGCTTTACCGGAAGACTCTGGAAAGAAGGCATCGACGTACGTGACTTTATTCAGAACAACTATACTCCATATGACGGAGATGAGAAATTCCTGGAGGGACCAACAGAGGCTACAGACCGTCTGTGGGGCAAATTACAGGAACTCCAGAAAGAAGAGCGTGCAAAAGGCGGCGTTCTGGATATGGAGACAGACGTTGTAAGCGGAATCACAGCTTACGGCGCAGCATATATCGATGACAGCATGAAAGATCTGGAGCAGGTAGTTGGTCTTCAGACAGACAAACCGCTGAAACGTGCATTTATGCCGTATGGTGGAATTAAAATGGCTGAGCAGTCCTGCGAGACTTACGGCTACAAACCAAGCGAGAAGCTTCATGAAATTTTCACTAAATATCACAAAACACATAACCAGGGTGTATTCGACATCTACACACCAGAGATGATGAAAGCCCGTCACAATAAAATTCTGACAGGTCTGCCGGATACCTATGGCCGTGGCCGTATCGTAGGCGACTACCGTCGTGTTGCTCTGTACGGTATTGATTACCTGATCGAGCGCAAAAAAGCAGATTTCGCTGCAACCAACCGTCAGGGAATGCGTCGTGGTGACTTCCAGTTAAGAGAAGAAATCGCAGACCAGGTAAGAGCACTTCAGGAAATGAAAGTTATGGCACAGTCTTACGGCTATGACATTTCCCAGCCGGCTAAAAACGCAAAAGAGGCTGTTCAGTGGCTGTACTTCGGATATCTTGCAGCAATCAAGACCCAGAACGGTGCCGCAATGAGCGTTGGCCGTGTATCTACTTTCCTTGACATCTACATCGAAAGAGATATTGAAAAAGGAATCCTGACTGAGAAAGAAGCTCAGGAGCTGATCGACCATCTGGTAATGAAATTCCGTATGGTTAAATTCGCAAGAATTCCGTCTTACAATCAGCTGTTCTCCGGTGACCCGGTATGGGCTACTCTGGAAGTTGCCGGTATGGGAATCGACGGACGTTCTATCGTTACAAAGAACGATTTCCGTTTCCTGCATACACTGGAAAACATGGGACCGTCACCAGAGCCGAACCTTACTGTTCTGTACTCTGAGCACCTTCCGGAAGCTTTCAAGAAATATGCAGCTCATATTTCTGTACAGACAAGCTCTATCCAGTATGAGAACGATGATGTAATGCGTCCGGTATGGGGCGATGATTACTCCATCTGCTGCTGTGTATCCGCTACCGAGACCGGTAAAGAGATCCAGTTCTTCGGCGCTCGTGCAAACCTTGCAAAATGCCTTCTGTACGCGATCAACGGCGGTAAAGACGAGAAGACAAAACAGCAGGTTGCTCCGGAATATCAGCCGATCACCAGCGAGTATCTGGACTATGATGAGGTTATGAAGAAATACGACGTTATGATGGACTGGCTGGCTCATCTGTACGTTGGAACTCTGAACATGATCCATTACATGCATGACAAATACTACTATGAGGCAGCAGAGATGGCTCTGATCGACACCGATGTAAGACGTACCTTCGCAACCGGTATCGCAGGATTCTCTCACGTAGTAGACTCCTTAAGCGCAATCAAATACGCTAAAGTTAAAGTTATCCGTGACGAAGAAGGAATGGCTGTTGACTTCGAGACAACCGGCGACTTCCCAAGATACGGCAACGACGATGACAGAGCAGACGAGATCGCTGTATGGCTGCTTCGTACCTTCATGGACAAACTGAAATACTGCCATACCTATCGTGATTCTGAGCCGACTACCTCTATCCTTACCATTACTTCCAACGTTGTATATGGTAAAGCAACTGGTTCTCTGCCGGACGGAAGAAAAGCCGGTGAGCCTCTGTCTCCAGGAGCTAACCCGTCTTACGGCGCAGAGAAGAGCGGACTTCTTGCTTCCCTGAACTCTGTAGCAAAACTGCCGTATGAGGACGCTCTGGACGGAATCTCCAACACCCAGACCATCAACCCGGGCGCACTCGGCCACAACGACGAAGAGCGTACCGAGAACCTGGTACACGTTCTGGACGGATACTTCGAGCAGGGTGCACATCACCTGAACGTAAACGTATTCGGAACCGAAAAACTGATCGACGCAATGGAGCACCCGGAGAAACCGGAGTATGCAAACTTCACAATCCGTGTATCCGGCTATGCAGTTAAATTCATCGACCTGACAAAAGAGCAGCAGATGGACGTAATTGCACGTACCTGCCACGATCATATGTAATTTCTGAAAATGTTATTTCTAAAGCCCCCGCGGCCGCAGCAATGCGGCTGTGGGGGCTTTTTGTATATCGGTGCTTGAATTCCAGTAAAATCCACTTGATTTAGAGTACATAAAATGAGAAAATTTATCAGATGCAGAACGCTAATTGAAAAACTTTTATCAAGTAATTCATAGCGTAAGTTACGAGTTAATGTTATAATACCAAAGTTAGAATTTCCTAACATAAGAAAAAATGGAGTTTTATTTATGAAAAAGAAAATTGTTGCAGCATTTTGTCTTGCCATGGTGATGACGGTCGGCGGATGTTCCGGTGCGGGGACAGCAGCGCAGCCGGAGAGCAGTGAAAGTCAGACACAGCCGGCGTCTGTTTCGGAGTCTTCGAGCAGTTCTGACGCTTCGGAAGAGAATTCCACGCAGAAATCCGCATCATCCACAGCTTCTTCCGATGCCGCAGATGCATCGAGCAGCCGAGATATTTTTGCGATGGATACGTACATGACGGTCACTGCCTATGGTCCGAATGCAGAAACGGCGGTGGATCAGGCGCAGCAGGAGATTGAGCGGCTGGATGCACTTCTGTCGACCGGAGAGAAGACGAGTGAAGTAGCGCAGATCAATGCAAACGGCGGCGGAACCTTATCGGAGGATACCACCTATCTGCTGGAACGCTCGCTGGATCTGTATGACAGCACAAACGGCGTTTTCGACATCGCAATTTATCCGATCATGGACGCCTGGGGTTTTACAACCGGAAATTATACGATTCCTTCGGATGAGACGATCGAAAGCCTCCTTCCGCTGACCGATGCCAATGATATCCTATACGACAAGGACAGCGCATCCATCAGCTTTGCCAAGGACGGCATGAAAATTGACTTCGGCGGAATCGCAAAGGGCTATACCTCCGGCAGAATCGCCGATATTTACCGGGAATGCGGTGTGACGAGCGGGCTCATCAACCTCGGCGGAAACGTTCAGGTTGTCGGCACGAAAACGGACGGCAGTAAATGGCGCGTTGCCGTGCAGAGTCCGGAGGCGGAGGATGATTATCTCGGCATTCTCTCGACGGCCGACCGGGCGGTTATTACTTCTGGCGGCTATGAGCGGTATTTCGAACAGGACGGCATGAAATATCATCACATCATCGATCCATCGACCGGTCATCCGGCAAATAACGGTCTGGTGTCGGTGACGATCGTAAGTGCTGACGGAACACTGGCGGATGGCCTTTCTACTTCTCTTTTCATCATGGGGAAGGACAAGGCGGCCGAATACTGGCGTGCACACAGCGATGAATTTGACACCATTCTGGAGGATGAGGACGGCGTTCTGTATGTAACCGAAGGAATTGCTGACGATTTCACATCCGATCACGAGACAAACATTATCAAGAAAGACGGTGATACATAACCATGGGAAAATGGAAAAAACTGACAGCATTTGCACCGGCTCTCGCGGCAGTTATCGTAGCAGCCTGTGCCGGTATTTCGCTGAACGGCTACACTGCACCGGTTTACGCCGTAGAGCAGCCGGAGGCACTGGTGACACCGGAGCCGGAACAGGATACCGATGCAGCGAAAAAGAAAGATGATACAAAAAAGAAGGACGATACCAAAAAGACAACCGATACCGAAGCAGAACTTGTCGCAGCCGTCGGTTCCGGCAGCTTTGAGCTGGCGGACGGAACGTACGAAGGAAGCGGAACAGGTTTTGGCAGTACGATTACAGTCTCTGTCGTATTGAAAGACAAAACGATTCAGTCGATCTCGATTGTAAGCGCTCCCGGCGAGGACGCAGCTTTCCTGAACCGTGCGAAGGGAGTTATCGACCGTATCATCGCATCCCAGAGTGTGGATGTGGACACGGTTTCCGGTGCAACTTTCAGTTCAAAAGGTATCCTTGCAGCCGTGAAAAATGCACTGACCGGTCAGGAGGACACTTCAGAACCGGCATCCGCATCAGGAGCGGCAGGCGGCGGAGCCTCTGCCGGCGGAACCGTTACAGTATCTAAAATCGAAGAACCGGCTGCCTACCGGGATGGAACGTATTACGGAACCGGAACAGGATTTGGCGGCACAATGAAAGTCTGCGTTGTTGTCAGCGGCGGAAAAATTGCTTCGATTGATATTGTGGAAAACAGCGATACGCCAAGCTACCTTTCCAGTGCTTCCTCTCTGATTTCGACGATTATCTCAACACAGAGTACGAATGTGGATACGGTCTCCGGCGCGACATACAGCTCCCGCGGTATTATTGAAGCTGTGCGGAGTGCCTTAAGTCAGGCGGCAGTGAACGGGTCTTCCAGTACAAACGGAGGAAGCCAGGGCAATACAAACAACGGAAACAACAGTCAGAATAACGGCCAGAACAATAACAACTCGTCTGCATCCAAGGGAAGTTTTCCTTATCAGGACGGAATTTATTACGGAACGGCCGCCGGTTTCCAGGGAGACATCAAAGTGGCGGTAGCCCTGCAGGATCAGACGATCAAAGCGGTACTGATTCTGGAAAACGAAGATGACGAGACATTCTTCAACCGTGCCAAAGTCGTAGCGGACCGCATCGTAGACGGACAGAAAACCGATGTGGATCTCGTATCCGGCGCAACGTACAGCTCCCGCGGCATCCAGAACGCAGTAAAACAGGCGCTGGAAAATGCGAAGAAGGCAACAAACGGCGAGACCGTTCCGGATAACGGAACGAGCAGCGGCGGAACCACAACGATTCCGGAAGGAAAATTCCCATACGAGGAAGGCATTTACTACGGAACCGGCGAGGGCTATCTGGGAGACATTACAACGGCAGTTGTCATTCAGGATGAGACGATCAAGGCAATTCTCGTGACCGAGAGTGAAGATGACGAAGCATTCTTAAAACGCGCAAAACAGACAGCAAAGGACGTTGTGAAAAACCAGACACTGGAAGTTGACACCGTTTCCGGCGCAACCTACAGCTCCAGGGGAATTCTTGCGGCAATCGAGGAAGCTTTAAAAGAGGCAGAACGCGTAACTGAGGAAAAGAAAAATCCAACCCCGACACCGACGGAAACACCAACCCCGACCGAAACCCCGGAGCCAACTGAGACGCCAACACCAACCCCGACGGAAACTCCGGAACAAAAGATCTATCAGGACGGCGAATACACAGCGATTGCCGTCTGCGAGCCGGATGAAGATGAAGATTTTACCGCTTATCAGCTTTCCGTGACGGTAACAATTGAAAACGATAAAATCGTAGCGTTAAGCAACATCACCGGTGACGGAGACAGTCAGAATGCCTCCTACATCCGCCGCGCATCCGAAGGAACCTCCAAAATCAAAGGCGTTTCCGCTCAGATTCTGGAAACCGGAACGCTTGAAAACATCGACACCGTTTCCCGTGCAACCTGCTCCTCAAAAGCCATTCTTGAGGCATGCCAGAATGCGCTGGATGCTGCGAAAGTAACGCAATAAAGGGGAAAACAGATGAGACAATTGATTGTTCGTTTTTTGAATGTCGCTGTCATTGCTGCTGTTCTGATCGGCTACAATACCGTACTCGATAAAAGAGACAAAGAGGATCAGATCGCGCGGCTCTCGGCAGAGCTTGAGACGACCCAGCTTCAGAAGGAAAATCTGCAGGCCGCAGCAGCTGCATCCAACACGGCGGATACGGCCGCAAGTGAAGCAGCAGAAGCAGAAGGGCAGTACGTGGACGGCACGTATGACGGTGAAGCTGACGGCTTCGGCGGCACCATTGCAGTTGAAGTAACCGTAGAGGGCGGCCAGATTACCGATCTTGCCATCACATCCGCCGACGGCGAGGACAGTGCGTATCTGTCAAACGCGGAGGCGATCATTCCAAAGATTATTGAGGCACAGTCCGCCGATGTTGATACGATCAGCGGAGCAACATTCAGCTCCACCGGTATCAGAAATGCGGCGCAGGAAGCAATAGAAAAGGCGGAGAAATAACATGAAAAATTTAGATCTATCCACATTACCGGCAAAGAAGAGAAAACAGATCGTTTCCTGCCTGCGTGCCGGAATCCAGCTTTTATATTTCCTGTTTCTTCCGTCAGTATTTACCGCTGCATTTAACGGAGTGAAATACATTTTTACGCAGCTTGGACAGGGTGAAAAAATTGAGATGACCGCGTTTGTGTCGGCTCTGCTCCTTGTCTGTGCATTTACGATCGTATTCGGAAGATTTTTCTGCGGTTTTGCATGCGCTTTTGGAAGTCTGGGGGATGCAATGCATGCAATTTATGGTATAATCTGTAAGAAACGTAAAAAGAAGCCCAGACGCATCAAACCGGAACTGGCAAAAAAACTGGCGCTGGTCAAATACGGCATTCTGCTTCTGATTGCTCTTTGCTGCTTTGCAGGAGTTTATCAGAAAGCAAGAGGAACAAGCCCGTGGGATGTCTTTTCCATGCTGCATGCGGGAAATTTCCGACTTTCCTCTTATATTCCAGGCATTGTTCTTCTGGTGCTGATCCTGGTCGGCATGTTCTTTGAGGAGCGCTTTTTCTGCCGTTTCCTGTGCCCAATGGGAGCTGTCTTTTCTCTGCTTCCGATCCTGCCGTTCTTTACTCTGCACCGGAAACGCGAAAACTGCATCCGCGGCTGCAGCGCCTGCACGAGACAGTGCCCGTCAGCGGTGGAACTGCCATCCGATGGATACGTGGAGATCTCCGGCGACTGTTTCCAGTGCCAGAAATGTATTGATACGTGTCCGAAAGGTAATATCCGCTGCGGGGTAAAGGAATTTCACGGAAATGAAATCCTCTTTACGCTGTTCCGTGCTGTATTCCTGCTGACACTGCTGTTATGGGCTGGCATCTGATTCAGAATAAGGAAAACTATATGAAGAAAAAAGATCTGATTCTGGCAGGCGCCGTTCTGCTCCTGGCTGGAATCCTTGCCCTGGCGCTTCGGCTGCCGAAAACGGAAAATGGAAATACCATGAAAGTCACGGTGGACGGCGAGGTCTACGGAACGTATTCACTCGCAGAAAATCAGACCGTGAAAATTCAGACGGGTCACGGAACGAATGTCCTGGTGATCGAAAACGGAAGTGTCCATATGGAAGAAGCTGACTGCCCGGACGGCTACTGCAAAAGACAGGGTACGATTTCCCGGGTAAATGAGACGATCGTGTGCCTGCCGCATAAGCTGGTTGCGGAGGTAGAAAGTGACGGATCCACAACGGACGACGCCGACGATGCGCCGGATGTGATTGTAAAATAATACCAGCTTAGAAGAAAGGAATTGGAATTTATGAGAGACAGCCGCACTGCAAGCAGAAAAATTGCCTTATGCGCCATGCTGATGGCACTTGCCATGATCTTCAGTTATGTGGAGGTACTGATCCCGATCAACCTCGGTGTTCCTGGAATCAAACTCGGCATTGCCAATCTGGTTGTAGTCGTCGGCCTCTTTTTCCTTCCGGCAGGGGAAGTCCTGATGATTTCCGTCGCCCGCATTCTTCTGATGGGGTATCTGTTCGGAAATGGAATGTCCATCCTTTACAGCCTTGCTGGCGGGCTTTTGAGCTTTCTTGTGATGCTTCTGCTGAAACACATCAAGGGCTTTAGTATCACCGGCGTAAGTATTGCAGGAGGCGTGACGCACAATGTCGCGCAGATCTGCGTGGCGGCTCTCGTGGTGCAGAACCGCAAACTGTTCTATTATCTGCCGGCGCTTCTCGTGGCCGGAGTCATCACCGGAATGCTGATCGGAATCCTTTCGGACCGCATTCTTTCTGCGGTAAAACGCGAGGGACGAAAGAGTTCTTCGCGGTGAAAACTCCATATCTACGGAATTTTTTCTGTGTGGGAACGAAAATCATCCCACAAACTTCACAGTATCGGATCATTAAATAGTAAAAATACTCAATAAGCAGAATCTGTGCCTCTTTTGAGAAAAAATAATCAGTTAAGAGTTAGACAAAACGATCAAAAATTAGTAGAATAATCTACGGTTAGTTAAAACAATTATTGATTAGCGAAAACTAATATAATAATGAAGGACAGTTTTGCCCCTGTTTTTCCTGCAAAACTGTGGAAAAGGAAAAAGGAGGAAGTTATGATCAAAAGAAAAGAACTTCAGAAAAAATCATTAGCAGCCGTAATGGCAGCTTCCATGACCATGAGCCTGCTCCCGGGAACCGCACTGGCGGATGCTACAAGTGGCGTGCTGGCAGATGGCACTTATGAGTCTATGGCTCATGTTACCAGAACTGCAGAAGACGATGAGGATGAGAATGCATGGGATGAATATGACGTTAATGTCAAAATCACAGTTGCAGACGGTAAGTTTTCTGATATTGCAGTAACACCTGGTTCTGGATACAATACAGAAAATGCTACATATTTTAAAAAAGCAGCTACAAACAGCAAAGGCTTTAAAACCAAATTGCTTGGACAGGCAGCAACTATCGAAAATATTGAAGGATGGGATATCGTATCGGGTGCAACCAGAACGTCTAATGCAGTAAAAACTGCGGCTCTTGCAGCAACCCAAAAAGCAACCCCAACTCCAGCAGCAGTAGACACTGCAGCTCTTGAAAAAGCAATCGCATCTGCCGAAGCATTAAAAGAAGCTGATTACACTGCAGATTCCTGGAAAGCTGTTCAGACAGCACTTACCGCAGCAAAAGCTGCTCTTTCTGCAAAAGAGTCTCAGGCGGCTGTTGATACTGCAGCAAACACACTGAATACTGCAGTAAAAGCTCTTGTAAAAGCTCCGACTCCGACTGTAACTCCGACAGCTACACCTACCGCAACACCAACAGCTACTCCGACAGAAACACCTTCCGAGCAGGTATCCTATGTCCTGATGAACATTCCGTATGATAAATTTTACGCTGCAGATGTAAATAACTCTGTTCCGGTAGATGTATTTTCCTCTGCAACACTGAACAAAACAAGAACATCAAGCCTTGCCGGCGGCTCTTATCATTCCAATGCAGATGGAAGTGCGATTAACGGTATCACCTTCCCGGTAAAAGTAACAGGAGTGGATCTTTCTAAATTTAAGAAAGTTACAGATTCTGATTCTGTAAGTATTACAGTAACAAACCGTGGTCAGACATCTACACAGACATACACCGGAAAAGACGCCTTATTTGAAAACTCAGACTATGCATATTATGTATTAAGCGAAGCACCTTCTTACTACAAAGAAGCAACGGTAAATGCAGATGGCTCTCTTTCTTTTGGAAAAACAGTTGGAACTGCAATTGAACTGACCAATGTATCTCCGGAATTTATGACTGAATCAAGATATGGAGATTATCAGCTGGATCTCGACGGACTGGAGAACACGATTGATGTTGGAACCGATCAGATCTATGGTGTTATTGTCAGCACAAAAGAAGGCAATGATTATGGTATGCGTCATGTGGAAAATATCTGGCGTGGAACGGAACTGGCATGGTCAACTGGATTTACAACGCAGGTACATGGCTGCCCGACTTCTTCTGCACATTACAAGAGCATGATGGGACAGCATATCAATAAGGTTGCGTATTATACCAGCAAAGGAATCTACACGATTCCGGTGAATGATATTTTTGTTCCGACAAAATTTGAATCAAGTGTATCCGTAGAAGACGCTTCTCTTTCCGCTGGAAAGACAACGATGACCGTAACCGGACTTCCGGCTGATTATGATGCAGAATATTCCGTAGATGGTCTGGATGGATTTGCAGTAGACGGAAATACCATTTCTTATTCCGCAAATGCGAAAAAAGGAATGTATACTCTGACGATTCATGATAAAAAAGGTGTTTATGCAGATCTGACACAGAGCTTTACTCTGTATACAGATGCAATGCCGGCTGCTTACAACGAAAAAGGAAGTGCTCCGGCGCTTGTAAAAGCAGAGAATGCATCAGAAGATGACTTTGCTGATTATATCAAGAACATCACTTCGGTAAAAGTAAATGGAAAAGAATATGCAGCAACTGGAAAACGGAAAACAATTCTGATCAAAGAAGACGGTACGCTTGATCTGACAGCTGCCGCTTTTGCAGAAGGAAATAAATTTGAAATCGAAGTAACTGCAACAGGTTACAAGACGCTTTCCTTTACTTATGAGAAGAAAGAAACAACATATAAATATGTATATGCAGGTCTTACCTGGGCTGAGTATTGGGCAGCAGAAGGAGTTCAGGCGGCAGGAAGCGACGCTGGTTCGGATGAAACTGACAGTCGCGAAGAAAGTGATAAAGGCGCTTTTGATGTTGTAACCCGTGCGACTACAAACCATGGACTGCACAGAGGAAGCTTCCAGTGCGCAGCAACTATCTACATGAAAGATGGCACAACCTATGAGGTGGCATATTATACCGCAGCAACCACGGCAGTTCTGACCAACGGCGAGACCGTAACTTACGATAAGAGCCAGATTGATCATTATGAAGTAAAAGGTCTGAAATATGTGCCTGTAAAAGTTTCGGAAGATGATTACGAAGATTTCTGCAAAAAGTATGTTGTGGTAGAAAACGGCGGAACACTTTCCGGTGGATTTTCTGAAAATAAACTGCAGAGCTATACAGGCCTGGTTGCAGATGTAACAGAAAACACAAACGGTCTGAAGATAGCAGTGAAAAATGCAGATGGAAGCTTCTCCTTCTCTGCAGGAACAACAGGAAGTGAATCCGGAATCAAAGATCAGGCGCTGAAGACAGCTCCGGATGCTGAGACCGTAGGACTGACCGTGAAAGAAGCCAATGGTTCTTATGGAGAATTCCTTCGCGTAGATTTAACGGGAGATTACGGCGATCTGGCTGCTAATCTGCAGACCGTAACCTGGACTTATTACGGTGATGATTCCACTTATACGAATGCAAAAGCAACGTATGGAACAAAATTCGCAGCAGATAACTGGATGCATAAAGTAATGGGAATCCAGCTTGGCCTTACCGATTCCCTGCGCTGCACTTTACCGGAGGGAACGGATGGAACCGGTTATTGGAAGATTACGATTCATGCACTTGGCTATGCAGATGCTTCCTACACTTTTGAAGCAACCAAAGCGAATATTGTAGGAGCTGATCCGGTAGAGAGCACAGCAGCACTGGAAGAGGCAATTGCAAAGGCAGATGCACTGAATAAAGATCTTTACACGGAAACTTCCTGGAATAATATGCAGACAGAACTGGCAGAAGCAAAAGAAGCATTGGAGAAAAAACAGAGCCAGGGAACCGTAGACGAAGCAACAGAGCATCTGAATGCAGCAATCGAAGCACTTCAGTCTCAGTATGTATTAATGAACATTCCGTATGCTGAGTTCTATCAGGCAGAGGTTCATAACGATATTCCAGTAGATGCATTTACTTCCGCAACCAAGAACAAAACAAGAACAGCCTCCCTTTCTGGCGGATCTTACCATGTGAATGCAGACGGAAGCGATATTACAGGTATCACCTTCCCAGTAAAAGTAACAGAGGGTATGGATCTGAGCAAATACACGAAAGTGACAGATGAGGATTCTGTAGAAATCACCGTTACCAACCGTGGACAGACATCCACCACAACGTATACCGGAAAAGATGCACTGTATGAGAATGCAAGCTATGCATATTACACTTTACATGAGGTTCCGTCTTATTACAAAGAAGCATCTGTAGATGCAGACGGCAATGTAACCTTTGGTGCTGTTCAGGGAACCGAGACAGCAAAGCTGGAAAATGTAACGGCAGAGCTCTCCACTAACAGCAAATACGGTGATTATCAGCTGGATCTGGATGGTCTTACTGATACCATCAAAGCAGGCGAAGATACCGTATATGGTGTTGTTGTCAGCACAAAAGAGGGCAACGATTACGGAATGCGTCATCTGGAGAATATCTGGAGAGTGTCTGAGCTGGCATGGAGCACTGGATTTACGACAAGCGTTCATAACTGCCCGACCTCCTCGGAACATTACAAGAGCATGATGGGACAGACCATCAACAAAATTACCTATTACACCAGCAAGGGAATTTACGAAGTCGACGCAGATGTATATGTACCGGTTAAGTTTGCATATGAATTTTCTGTAGAGAATGCGTCTGTCACATCTGGAAATGCTTCTGTTAAACTGGAAGGCCTGCCGGATGATTACGATGCTGTCTATACAGTAGAAGGTCTGACGGGAACCGTGTCCGGTGATACTCTGTACTTCAAGAATGCAGAGAAAGGTTCTTATACATTGACTGTCAGCGATAAGAATGGTAAATATGCAGATCTTTCCGCAGACTTTATCCTTTACACGGAAGAGATGCCGGCAGCATTTAACGAAGATACGACAACACCGGGTCTGCTTAAGAACGGGGATGCAACAGATGAAGAGTTTGCAGATTATCTGAAGAACATTACCTCTGTTACTGTAAATGGAAAAGCATATGCAGCAAGCGGAAGAGGAGCTGTTGTACTGTTCAATGAGGATGGTTCCTTAAAGACAGATGCAGCACCGTTCGCAGAGGGCGATTCCTTTGAAATTACAGTTTCTTCACTGGGATATCAGGATCTTAGCTTCACCTGGAAGAAATCAGCAGAAGAGCCGACTCCTACTCCTACAGAGACCCCAACCGTAACCCCGACCGAGACTCCGACGGTTACCCCAACTGAGACTCCGACGGTTACACCTACAACAGCACCAACCACAACCCCGACGACTGCTCCTACCACAATACCTACGACGCAGCCGACGAAGACCCCGACAAGCACCCCGAAAGCAACATCTACTCCGCTTGCAAGTAATAAAGTATCCAATACCTCTACTTCCAAGAAGAGCGATAATGCAAAGACCGGTGATGCTACCAACATCTGGGGATGGGTAAGCATGGCAGTTGCATCTCTTGGCGCTGGCGGACTTGGATTCAAACTCCGCGGCAGAAAGAAAAAAGACGACGAAGAGTAATTCAGAACAAAATGACTGAGAAATTCTTCTGACATAAGAAATCACAGAAACCTCTGTTCCAGCTTTTCTGGCGGAGGTTTCTGCCGTTTCGAGGAGTAAAAAAAGTGATTCTTTTCTTTTTGTAAAAAACAAAAAATTAAGTGTTCACACAACGCCCAATTCATGCGATAATAATACTGTATTTTTTGCACATGCAGCATAATGGAGGTGACTGAAAAAATATGACAGCAAAACTGTTGGAAAAACATATTACCGATACGATTCGGGAATGGCAGGTGAAGATCGGCTATGAGGGCGGTACGATGAAGCTCTACTACCCGGCGGAGTCCCTGCGCCGTTCCCTCTCTTTAGACGAAACAGAAGACCTGGATGCGGCACTTGCCGCGTTCTGTAAGGAAGTACAGCCGCGTCTTGGAACACTTGCGATTTCAGCGGTCAAGGACCGCTACTGCATGGAAATCCCGGAGGAGGGATGTTCTTATATCGAGCGGAAAATTCCTGTTCCGGAGCTCCTGCAGAACCTTCTGCAGGTGATCACAACGCCTGGAAACACAATGGAACAGGTTCGAAACTGCTTTTCTTCCTATGCAGAGAAAATGCATACTACCGTGGAAGAAAACGCATCCGAGGAGCATGAGATGGGCCATGTATTTTCTTTTTCAGACCCGTCTGTAGATGAATACTGTTACTGTGTCGAAGAAAATGAATTCGGCCTGACGTATCACCGTTTTTCACGGGAAGATTACGAGGCTTTATAAATAAAAGGAGGATATACACCATGGAATTTACAAAACTGCTGGAAGAAAGAAGAAGCATCCGCGCGTTTGCTCCGGAGAAACACGTAACCGCAGAGCAGATCCAGGAGATCGTACAGGCAGCGATTCAGGCACCATCCTGGAAAAACTCACAGACAACACGGTACTATGCCCTTGTAACACCGGAGAAAGTCGAAGAATTTTCCGCAAAATGCCTTCCAGAATTCAATCAGAAGAGTTCAAAGGGAGCCGCACTTGTCGTAACAGCATTCGTAAAAGACCGCTCCGGATTTACGCAGGACGGCACACCAGACAACGAAGTTGGAAACGGCTGGGGCTATTACGATCTCGGCCTGCACGACGAAAACCTGATCCTGCGCGCAAGAGAACTTGGCCTTGATACTCTGATTATGGGAATCCGTGATGAGAAAGCTATCTGTGAAGCCCTCTCCATTCCGGAGAATGAGCTCCTTGGTGCTGTCATTGCTGTCGGCTACCGTGCCATCAATCCGGACAAGCCAAAACGTAAAACCGTGGATGATATCTTAAAACTGTTCTAAATCCGGCGCATCCGTGTGAAGACGTGCGCGGTACTTTCCAGGCGGGAATCCAAAGAACCGGGAAAACTGCTTGCTGAACGCATAGACATCGCCATATCCGACAAGAACGGCAATTTCCTTCATCGGTACGCCGCCCTCGAGAAGAATACGGGCCTGCTCCATTTTCTTCCTGGTGCGGTACCGTGCAGGAGAGACGCCGGTCTGTTTTTTAAATACTTTTCGAAACGTCTCATAACCGATCTGGAGTGACCGGGCAAGCTCTTCGAGAGAAATTTCTTCATCAAGATTCTGCGAGAGCATATCGCAGGCGGCCTCGATCGGATCCCGCTGCAGATTCACCCGGTGCGCATGGTAGCCGTACATTCGCAGAATCTCTTTTTCCATCTCCGGAATCCGCAAAGGCAGCAGACTGTCCGGTGTGGCCTTTAACGACTGCAGAAGCTTCTGATACCGCTCGAGATCGCCGGGAAGCAGCTCTGCCTTTAACACCGGCTCCCGGTTCAGAACCGAAAGCGAGCAGAAAGAATCAAAAAACGGTTTCCCAATCGAGATAAAAAATTCCAGCCATTTCCCATCGGGGTCTACGCGTGTGGAATGCGGCACACCCGGCAGACGCTGGACCAGGCTTCCCGCCTGCAGCGGATAGGAGGTGCCGTCCTCGGCAATATATTCCCCGCTCCCGCGCAGCAGCACGAAACAGCTGTAATACTCGTTCGAAAAATGATACTGCGAGCGGTCCGCCGTCTCTTTCCGCATAAAACCGCATGCCAGAATCCCGTTCTTCATTTCATTTCCAATACAGCGATAGATAACATCGCTCTTTTCTATTTTTGCAAGCAGATATTCCGGTATCATACGACTTCTCCTTTGCTTTCCCATTTTGGATAAAAGAAACACCAGATCAACTATTTCTCATCCACGTTCAGTGTTTTATACTGAATCATAAGATAACTGCATGAATCTTCTGAAAATCCACAGATGTATTATATCACAGGAAAGCAAAAAAGGAACACCAATCTGGATAAAAAGAAGAGAGGCAGTCGGAAAATGCGAAAGCAAAGGCAAGGAGGGTTTCAAGAACATGAGACAGACAAGAGACTGGGAAAATCAGTATATAACGCAGAAAAATCGTTATCCGATGCATACGCCGTATGGTGCGTATGAGACGGTAGAGCAGGCGCTCGCCGGAAATCGGAACGCGTCCCGCTTTGTAATGGATCTGAACGGAGACTGGAAATTCAAAATGTATCCGTCACCGGAAGCGGTGGAAGCATTTTATGAAGAGAATTTCGATCACGCAGCATGGGATACGATTCCGGTGCCGTCCAACTGGGAATTGCAGGGATATGGAAAGCCGGTTTACACCAATATGCTGTATCCGTTCAAACGGGAGGCAAATGGCGAAGCATTTGAGATCGAGATTATCGAAGGCACCTACGAGCTGAATGCGCCGTATGTGCCGGAGAAAAATCTGACTGGCTGCTATTTCAGAACCTTCGAGGTTCCAACAGACTATATCGGCAGACAGCTTCTCATCGATTTCGGCGGTGTGGAGTCCTGCTTCTATCTCTGGGTCAACGGAAAACAGGTGGGGTATTCCCAGGACAGCAAAGTGAACGCGGAATTTGACATCACCGAATATGTGCAGGAGGGAACGAACACCCTTGCCGTACAGGTAATGCGCTACTGTGACGGTACTTACCTGGAAGATCAGGATTACTGGCATCTGTCCGGTATCTACCGCGATGTCCGCCTCGTATCGAAACCGGTGCAGCACATCCTGGACTATAAGGCAGAGACACTGTTCACACACCCGGATTACACGAAAGCTACCCTCTCTGTCACGATCTGGCCGGACAACTCCAAACCGCTGTACGGCGAGTATCATGCCAAAGTGACGCTGTATGATGCAGAACAGAACAAAGTAACCGAGATGGCTTCGAGACCGTTTGCTGAGTGCGGCTTCTATCTGATGCCGAAATTTATCGCAACCGTTACTGCTCCGGTAGAGAACCCGGCACTCTGGACTGCAGAGACTCCGACACTTTACACCCTCGTTATCGAGCTGCAGAACAAAGAGAATGAGACGGTTGATATCGAGAGCTGCAAGGTCGGCTTCCGCCAGGTGGAGATCAACGGCCGCGGCGTTCTGACCCTGAACGGCAAGCGCCTTGTGATCCGCGGCGTAGACCGCCACGATTTTTGTGCCGAGACGGGACGTACCGTTTCTGAGGAGCAGATGCGAAAAGAAATTGCTGTGATGAAACGCCTGAATTTCAACGCTGTTCGTACCAGTCATTATCCGAACGCGGTGAAATGGTATGATCTGTGTGACGAGCTCGGCATTTACCTTGTCGATGAGACAAATCTTGAGACGCACGGTTACGGCGGACAGCTCAGTGCATCCGCTGAGTGGACAGCCGCTTATCTGGAGCGTGCAACCCGTATGGTACTGCGTGATAAAAACCATCCTTCCATCGTCTTGTGGTCCCTTGGAAATGAATCCGGTGCAGGGGCGAATCATGCTGCGATGCACGGCTGGATCCGGGAATACGACAAGACAAGATACGTTCAGTACGAGTCCGGCAACCCAAAGAGTAATATTTCCGACGTTATCTGCCCAATGTATCCGACGATGAGCTGGCTTGAGGATGTGATGGCAGACGATTCCGATCTCCGCCCGTTCATTATGTGTGAATACGCTTATGCAAAGAGTAACAGCAACGGAAATTTCAAGGAGTTTTGGGACTATGTCAACAAATACCCGCGTTTTCAGGGCGGCTTTATCTGGGATTTCGCGGACAAGGCGATTGCGATCCACGAGGAGGACGGAAATATCAAATACGGCTACGGCGGAGCGTTCGGAGAGGATGTGACCGATCCGGTTCCGGATATGTGTCTGAATGGTGTTGTCTTTGCCGATCTTTCCTATAAACCGGGCGCCTATGAGGTGAGAAACGGCCAGTCCCCGGTTACGATTGAGCAGGTGAAAAATCCATATACCGGCGAAACTATATGGGTGCTGGCAAACCGCTACCATACCCTCGATCTTTCTCATCTGCAGGTGCGCTATGAAATTGTGCAGAACGGCGAAACGCTTGCAAAAGGCAGCTATCCGGCATTTTACACGGCAGCCGGAACAACAGAGACGCTTCCGCTTCCGGAGCTTCCGGAACAACTGCATGGCGAGGCGTATGTAAATTATTACGTTGAGCTTGCCCAAGATACCTTCTATGCCCCGGCGGGAACAGAACTATACCGCCGTCAGATTCCGGTTACTACAGGTGTTTATCTGGCAGACGAGAAAACGATTGTGGAGAAACCACTGACCGTAGCGGAGGATGAAAATCAGGTTCGCATCACCGGCGAAGAGACCGAAATTATCTTTGATAAAAAGACAGGTGAATTTACCAGATATCAGGCAAAGAGCGTTTCTTTTATGAACGGCGGAAAAGATGAATTTTATCGTGCCCCAACCGGTATTGATGAGGGAACCCATGAAAGTGATTACGATGATATCTGGCGCGCGGAAGGTCTGGATCGTCTGAAAAAGGAAGTACAGTCAGTATCGGCTGTCAGTGCCGGAAATCAGGTGCTTCTTGAAGTGCAGGCTTCCTATACCGCGGAGCCGGACAACGCAGTACTCTTTACCGCTCATACTCTGTATCGCATCGGCAGTGAGGGAATGGAGCTGAAAAACGAAGTAACAAACAACAGCGGCCTTGAGACCATCGCAAGAGTCGGACAGTCGTTCTGCCTTCCTGCAGCGTTTGATACGCTCAGCTGGTATGGAAAAGGTCCCTGGGAGACGTATGCAGACCGAAAAGACGCAGCACTGATTGGACTTTATACATCTTCTGTAGCAGAACAGCACGTTCCGTTTGTAGTACCTTGCGAATGCGGTGGCCATGAGGATACGCGATTTGCCGTTCTTTCAGATGGAACACATACCGTTCAGATTGTAGGCAGTGATGATTTCCATTTCAGTGCGCTTCCATATTCTATGGCAGAATATCGAAAAGCCGCATATAAGGAAGAACTTCCGGAGCAGACGACAGGAACCTGGCTGATCCTGGATGCAGCACACGCAGGCCTTGGCGGAGATACCGGCTGGACGAAAAACATCCATCCGGAATATCGCGTATGCAAGGGAAGATATAGCTATACGTTCCGTTTCCATTTCGCATAAAAGAAAAAATCGGCCAACTGCCTATTGGATTCTTACGGAACAAATTACAGATTTCTCGTGAATGCTGCATATGATGAAAGGAAGAAAGCTATGAGGAAGCAGGATATTTGCCTGCTTTTTCATAGTTTTTTAAGTTAATCTTAAATTTAGCAAAAAATAACTTAAATTGAGTTGACAGTTATTTGCTATCATATTAACGTAATCTTAGATGTTAATAACGTCATAGAGGAACTAATAGATAAGTGACAGAAAGTAGGAAAGAACGTGGGACGAAGAAAGAAGGTCCGTCTGGAACAGATTGCAGTGCAGTGGAGAAAAGAAAATTCATACGGTAGATATAACAATTCTTCCGGAAGAGGTAACGGATACAACTCCATTTTATCTGATGTCATTAATTATTGCATAAGATTTTTGAAGGAGAGGCTTCCGGAGATTGAGACAGCAGCACTTGGAAATGAAGCTGGAATGATCGGTGCAGCAAGTTTACTGTAAAATATGGAGGAGATAAGATGAGAATTAATCCTGATAATAAAAAAATACGTTATAGCGGAAGGATTGACTGGGCGAATCCAAAAGAACCAATCTGGGTTTATCCATGTACATCTGTGGAATTTAAATTTACAGGAAAATATTTGAAAATTTTCCTGAGAAACAAAAATGAATACTGGCAGAATTATCTTGGATGTATTTTAGATGGAGTGCAGTCGTGTTATTATCTGGATAACGAGAAAGAGAATGAAATAGAGATTCGTGTTCCTGAGAATGAAAACGGAGAACATCATGTTCTTTTCTTTAAACGTCAGGATTCCTGCCATGAGATGCACATCCTTGGATTTGAAATTGAAGACGGAGCAAAATTATTGGAACTTCCGGATGCACAGACAAGAAAAATTGAAGTTTACGGAGATTCTGTATCAGCAGGAGAAGTGACAGAAGCAGTGGATTATACAGGAAAGACGGACCCTGAACATCAGGGAGGTTATTCTAACAGCTGGTATTCCTATGCATGGATGACAGCACGTATGCTGAATGCACAGATCCATGATATCGCACAGGGCGGAATTGCATTGCTGGATGGACAAGGCTGGTTCCATGAGCCGAATCAGATTGGAATGGAAAGTGCCTGGAATAAAATCCGCTTCAATAAAACATTTGGTGAACTGACAGAATGGGATTTTAATCAGTATACACCGCAGGTTGTTGTCGTGGCAATTGGCCAGAATGATAATCATCCGTTTGATTACATGTCAGAAGTCTATATGTGTGAGAAAGCAATTCTTTGGAGAGAACACTATACAGAATTTTTAAAAAAACTGCGTCAGGTATATCCGAAGGCATCGGTCATCTGCTGTACGACATTGCTTGAGCATGACAGTTCTTGGGACAAAGCAATTGACGATGTAGTGGTTTCTATGGGAGACAGTAAGATTTCCCATTGTATCTTTAAAAGAAACGGAGCAGCGACTCCAGGACATCTCAGAATTCCAGAAACCTATGAGATGGCGAGAGAACTTGCTGATTATATAGAGAATCTGGGAATCGAGGAATGGAAATAATTAGAATAGTAGAGTAATAAGAGGAAGATATCCTGGTGGTCTGATCCGGTTTTATTAGGACATTATCCGGATGAGGGATTGGTGCGTTATGAAAAATATCTTCCGAAAATCACAGAAGAAGATATGCGTCTGATCTCAGAACCGATCGATATCTATGGACAGAATATTTATAATGGAAGATGCGTCCGTATGGGGGAAGACGGAAAGCCACAGGAGGTTTGCCGATATGAAGGATTTCCTAAAACTGCGATCCAATGGCCGGTAACACCGGAATGTCTGCAGTGGGGACCGAAGTTTTTATATGAAAGATATCATAAGCCAATTTACATCACAGAGAACGGATTATCCTGCCATGATGTGATCTCATTAGATGGAAAAGTGCATGATCCAAACAGAATTGATTTTCTTGCAAGATATTTGCGAGAACTGAGAAAAGTAGCAGAGGAAGCGGATATCAGAGGATATTTCCAGTGGTCTTTGATGGATAATTTTGAATGGGCCAAAGGTTACTCATATCGATTTGGACTCGTATATGTGGACTACAGAAATCAGGAGAGAATTATGAAAGATTCCGCATTCCGGTATAAACACGTGATAGAAACAAACGGAGCAGAATTATAAATGGAAATAAAAGATCCCTTTTGGGGTTTATTTAGTAGCGTTAATAATAAATACTTGACAATTTATAAGGAGTGGTGTAGGGTAAAGGTGTCAAAGGAATTTCACCGGATCGGGTGTAATTCCGTTCACTATCCTATACGAAAAGAAGAGGTATTCATGATGAAAGAATTAAAGCCAATCAAAGAGGGTAAGGTACGCGAGATTTATGATAACGGCGACAGCCTGATCATGGTAGCAACCGACCGTATTAGCTGTTTTGATGTCATTCTGAACAATGTGGTAACAAAAAAAGGTACCGTTCTGACCCAGATGTCCAAATTCTGGTTCGATCTGACAGAAGACATCCTTCCGAATCATATGATCTCTGTAGACGTAAAAGACATGCCGGAATTTTTCCAGCAGGAGAAATTTGACGGAAACAGCATGATGTGCCGTAAGCTGGAAATGCTTCCTATCGAGTGCATTGTCCGCGGCTACATTACCGGAAGCGGCTGGGCAAGCTATCAGAAAACAGGAAAAGTATGTGGCATCGAGCTTCCGGAAGGATTAAAAGAATCTGACAAGCTTCCTGAGCCAATCTACACTCCGTCCACAAAGGCTGAAATCGGAGATCATGACGAAAATATCTCTTATGAGCAGAGCATCGCCCATCTGGAAAAATACTTCCCGGGAAAAGGAGCCGAGTATGCAGAGAAGCTTCGCGACTACACCATCGCTCTGTATAAAAAATGTGCCGATTATGCTTTAAGCAAAGGCATTATCATTGCAGACACAAAATTTGAGTTTGGTCTTGATGAAAACGGAAATATCGTAATCGGCGACGAGATGCTGACTCCGGACAGCTCCCGCTTCTGGCCTGCAGATGGTTATGAACCAGGCCATGGTCAGCCATCTTTTGACAAACAGTTCGCGCGCGACTGGCTCAAAGCCAACGATGGAAACCACGACTGGACTCTGCCGCAGGAAATCGTAGACAAGACGATCGAGAAATATCTTCAGGCATATGAGATGCTGACAGGAAAACCGCTGGCATAAAGAACATCATAGTGTTAAAAAGCTACAGGAGGCAGGTTCTGCCTCCTGTTTTTGCATATTTTGTGATAAGATCAGATGATAATCTGATACTCAAATGCGTGAAACATGTGATATAATGGGAAGAAAGACAGGATGCGAAGGAGGAAACACGATATGAAAATTGCTGCTGCAATTGAAAAAATGACAGATTTTTATAAGGGAAATATTCATGATATTTATCATTTTCTGAAGGTATGGGCCTTTGCAAAGAACATCGGCGAGGCGGAAGGACTGGATCCAAAAACACAGGAAACGCTGGAGATGGCAGCTGTTGTCCATGATATTGCCTGCCCGCTGTGTCGGGAAAAATACGGAAATACCAGCGGAAAGCATCAGGAAGAGGAAAGTGCGCCGCTCGTTGCAGAATTTTTCAAAGATGTACCGGCAGGAGAACTGGATGTCGAACGCATCACATGGCTGGTTACGCATCATCATACCTATACAAATGTAGAGGGAATGGATTACCAGATCCTGCTGGAAGCCGATTTTCTGGTCAATGCCGGCGAGAGCGAATATTCAAAACAGGCGATTGAAAATTTCTGCAGAAAAGTATTTCGGACGGAAGCGGGAACGCATCTGTTGAAGAGTATGTTTCCGGAGAAGGAATAAGGTCATGAAGTGTGACATCCTCCACCACCTCTACAGGTGGTGGAGGATGTCACTTTTACAGCAGGACAGCCGGGGGCATTTAACCTTTATGGCGGTCAACCGGGAGATCCCGAAGTATCTGGATGCTACCTTATGGAACAGGGGATTTGTGGATACAAACGGCAAATACTATGAGCTTTGGAATGCGCAGGCACAGTATTATACGGAGTAAAATTTTGGCAATCTGTCGGCAGAAGCCATTCACAGAGAGATTGACGGTACACTGAAACGGCTGGGAACAGATTATCTGGATCTGTATATCATTCACCGTTTTGACTACGAAACTCCGATTGAGGAAACAATGGAAGCCCTGAATGTATGACCGCACTGGCATGGCAATGGGCGAAGGGAGTCAGCTCCCCGATTATCGGTGCGACCAAGGCGGCAATTGTTTCGTAAAAAACTATGGCATGTAAAACGCCGTCAGACTTGTTGTAGTCTGACGGCGTTTTACGTTAGGAAGCTCTTTGAAGAAACATCTATATTATTTCGTTTCCTGTCCCGCTTTCTTCCGGAACAGTTCTTTTCCACAGCTGATGACAATGATGACACCAAGAACCATCAGCAGAATGGCGATGATGAGCTGCAGTCCCTCAACGAGGAAGACAGCGGTTCCTGCTCCATACGCTTTTACAAGTGCAATGACACGCTCTACCAGTGCGGTAAAGGTGACACAGAGCATGATGATGAGCGGCGGGAACAGGGTTCTGTTTTCACGGCCGGTGACTTTCAGGAAGACACAGAGCGTGATCAGAACGAGTGCACTCAGCATCTGGTTTGCACTTCCGAACAGCGGCCAGATATTGGCATATCCGATCTGGGTCAGGATGTAGCCGCAGAGCAGAGTAACAATGGTAGAGAAATATTTATTGCAGAGCAGCTTTCTCCATCCGGCAGCATGTTCCATATCATCGACAGTGAACAGTTCCTGGAAGGACATACGGCCGATTCGTGCAACGGAGTCAAGACTGGTAAGTGCCAGCGCCGATACACACATCGTCATGAAGCACTGTGCTCCGTATACCGGGATGCCGAACATTTCCAGAAATCCGGCAACACCGGAAGAAAAGATCGCAAATGGCGTTCCGACAGCAGCCGTACCGTCTGCAGAAGCAGCAGCACCGGCAACGCAGAGGGCGAGGACGGCAAGCAGGCTCTCCAGAACCATAGCTCCGTATCCGACTTTCTGCATATCTTTTTCATTCGCAATGGTTTTCGAAGAGGTTCCAGACGATACCAGGCTGTGGAATCCGGAAACAGCACCACAGGCAACGGTGACAAACAGGATCGGGAACAGATCTCCGGATGCCGCATTGTGGAAACCGGTGTACATTGGAAGATTCATTTTCGGGTGTGCAACAACAAGTCCGACAACAGCGCCAAGGATCATGCCGGCAAACATAAAGGTTGTCATAAAGTCACGCGGCTGCATCAGAAGCCACATCGGAAGGACAGCGGCAAGAAAGATGTAGGCAAATACCAGATAAGTCCAGGTTGCTTTGCTTGTTACAAGCGGTACATTCATGCCGATTGCAAAAGCTGCAACGGTGCATGCAAGGCCGAGTACCATTTCTTTCCAGCCTTTCCACTGCAGTTTTTTCTGGAGCAGTCCGAAGACAACAGCAAAAGCGATAAACAGAAGGGAGATGCTTCCGGCAGCGCCGTTTACAGTTGCCTGGGCAGAAAGCTTTGTGACGCCGTCAACCGTTTCGTAAGCATTAAATGTTCCGGCAACCATATCTGCAAAGGCGGCGATAACGATCAGTGTAAAGAGCCAGCAGAAGAGAAGAAACAGTTTTTTTCCTGTTTTGCCGATGTATTTCTCAATGAGAAGTCCCATGGATTTTCCTTCGTTTTTGACACTCGCATACAGCGCACCGAAATCGGTAACAGCACCAAAGAAGATACCGCCGATCAGGATCCATAAAAGGACGGGAACCCATCCAAAGACAGCGGCCTGAATGGCACCGGTGACAGGGCCTGCACCTGCGATTGAAGAAAACTGATGGGCGAATACGGTCCATCCATCGGTAGGGACGTAATCCTGACCGTCATTTTTTGCAACGGCAGGTGTTTTTGCTTTGGGATCGATGCCCCATTTCTTTGCCAGCCAGCTTCCGTAGAAGGTATAACCTGCTATCAGACATACAGCGGCGATCAGTACAATAACCAACGTGTTCATAATAAAATTCCTCCTCGTTCAAAAATGATATTTCCAGTTTACATGGATTTCAAATGGAAAAAGAAAAGGGAAAAGGCAATTGTGTTGGTATGCTTGGAAACAAAAAAAGCTTCGTCTCCCTGACTTATGCAAGAAGACGAAGCTTTCAAAAAACGCTCCGCGTTACCACTTCTAATTATCGGCTGTTTCTTTTGGTCGATCACTCAGACAAGATCCCCGAAACCATTTGATACACTTTCCGGTGAATCTCTTCTCTGCTAACGGTGAGAGGCCGGTCCGGACTACTTTCCATTTCTGGTTTCGTCTGTACAGCTCACAGGGGATTGTTCTTTGGGATACCTGCCATCTCGCACCAGCCGATGGTTCTCTGCAAAGGCTCACCCGAAAAATGTTGTCCTGCTCATTGCTTTTTTCTGATCCCTTTTTTCTTTTGAACACTTTGCATTATAGTCTCATTTTTCGGTTTGTCAAGCAATTTTAAAAAAAATATCATGTTTTTTCCCTGAAAATAGTAAAAATCTATTTCTTGACACAGAAAACCAGAATTTTTATAATAGAAGAAAAAGCGCAGAACCAGAAGGCTTCTGCGGAAAGGTGGTATTTTTGTATGGGGTATTATGACAAAGAACGTGTAAGGGGATTTTTGCACAATCAGGACGGTATTATGGCGAATGATTTCGGATGTTTCTTCTGACGGAAGAGTTTATGAGAAGATACAAAGACCGCTGGATCATCGGCGCATATGACTGTATCAACGAGCCGATCTCCATGACGCCGCGCCGCGAGGAGCTGACACCGAAGCTGGTCTATTTCTACGAGGAAATTGTGCAGACAAAGAGGTGAAGGTACAGGCAGCTATTCAGGGAGAGACTCTTTTTGAAGGGGTAATGCCTCCTGCCGGTGAGAAAGTAACTTCGGATGTTCATCCATATTTTGCATATGAAACAGCACCGAACACACTCGAACGGTTCACACTCGGTACCGTTACAGGAGAAGGCATTCTGAAAATAGAGGTTCTGGACGGATGTGCACGGTTCGGACAGATTGTGATTCGGAAAAGTGAAAAATAGCAGAACATAACGTTTCTTTATGAGAAATAAATAACAGATCTATCTGCCCGCAGGAATCAAAAAAATCCGACGGGCAGATTTTTTGATTTTTTTCAGTTTTCCATTGACAATTGCATCACTGGTGCTATAATAAAAACAAACATATGAATAAATGTTCATATGAACAGTGAAAATGAAAAAGGAGATCAAAAGCGATGAAGAAAACGTATAAGATCGATGTTGACTGCGCAAACTGTGCAAACAAAATGGAAGAGGCTGCAAAAAACACAGCAGGTGTAAAGGATGCTACCGTAAACTTTATGATGCTCAAAATGATCGTTGAGTTCGAAGACGGACAGGATCCAAAGAGCGTTATGCAGGATGTTCTGAAAAACTGCAAAAAAGTTGAGGATGACTGCGAGATCTTCCTCTAAAATAAAAAACTTTCATCGGCGGATGGAAGAAAAAGCTGGAGCAGAATAGATTCTAAAACCTGTCTGCGGTTCAGCTCGAGAAAAATCCAGTATTTTCTCTCTGGAGCAGCGGATTTGGATCTGTAAATCTCTGGGATGAAATGCTGGATTTTTTCATCCGGCGGTAAGAACAAAGGAGGCATATGTATGAATAAGAAACAGAAAAAGGTTCTCATCCGCGTCATTGTTGCATCGGTTCTTCTGATTCTCTGCGCGGTACTGCCGACAACCGGCTATGTGCGATTTGCAACCTTTATGGTTCCTTATCTGGTCATCGGATACGATATCCTGAAAAAGGCCTGGAAGGGAATCCTGAACAAACAGGTATTTGATGAAAACTTTCTGATGGCTGTTGCAACGGTCGGTGCCATTCTGCTTGGCGAGTATCCGGAGGGCGTAGCCGTTATGCTGTTTTACCAGATCGGCGAACTGTTCCAGAGCTATGCTGTCGGAAAGAGCCGCCGGAACATCAGCGAACTGATGGATATCCGCCCGGATTATGCAAATATCGAGGTAGACGGAAAACTCGAGCAGGTTGATCCGGATGAAGTTGAGGTTGGCACAATCATCGTTGTACAGCCTGGTGAAAAGATTCCGATCGATGGTGTGATCGAAGAAGGAAACACCACACTGAATACCAGTGCCCTGACCGGAGAGAGTGTTCCGCGTGACGCCCGGGAGGGAGACGAAGTCATCAGCGGATGTATCAATATGTCCGGTCTGATTAAAGTAAAAACAACGAAAGAGTTTGGAGAGTCCACCGTATCCAAAATTCTGGACCTTGTGGAAAACTCCAGCTCCAAGAAATCAAGATCCGAGAACTTTATTTCCAAATTTGCGAAATACTATACACCGGCAGTCTGCTACGGTGCGCTGGCGCTGGCAATCCTGCCGCCGCTGGTACGGATGCTGTTTTTAAGTGCCGCTCCTGAGTGGAGCGTATGGATTTACCGTGCGCTGACCTTCCTGGTTATCAGCTGCCCTTGTGCACTGGTCATCAGTATTCCGCTCAGCTTCTTCGCCGGTATCGGCGGCGCAAGCCATGAAGGTGTCCTGGTGAAAGGTTCCAACTATCTGGAAACACTTTCCCAGACCAAATACGTTGTATTCGATAAAACCGGTACCATGACACAGGGTGTCTTTGAAGTAGCCGGTATTCACCACAATACGATCAGTCAGGAAGATGTTCTGGAATACGCAGCACTTGCTGAGTGTGCTTCGAGCCATCCGATCAGCAAGAGTCTGCAGAGAGCATATGGAAAACTGATCGACCGAAGCCGTGTCACGGACATCGAAGAGATCAGCGGAAACGGTGTAACAGCAAAGGTAGACGGTAAAAATGTCGCTGCCGGAAATGCAAAACTGATGGAGCGCCTTGGCGTTGATTATATCGACTGCCACAGCGTCGGCACCATCGTCCATGTTGCTGTAGACGGCAAGTATGCCGGACATATCCTGATCTGTGATATGATCAAACCGCATGCGAAAGAGGCGATTCAGGCGCTGCGGAAATCCGGTATTAAAAAGACGATTATGCTGACCGGAGACTCCAGGCGGATAGCCGATCAGGTAGCTGCAGATCTTGGAATTGATGAAGTTTACAGCGAACTGCTTCCTGGTGACAAAGTAAGTAAAGTGGAAGAGCTGCTTGCTGCAAAGACAGAAAAAGAAAAACTTGCCTTCGTAGGTGACGGCATCAACGATGCACCGGTACTGTCCCGTGCCGATATCGGTATTGCGATGGGAGCACTTGGTTCCGACGCAGCAATTGAAGCAGCTGATATCGTTCTGATGGACGACGATCCGCTCAAGATTTCCAAAGCAATTCACATTTCCAGAAAATGTATTCACATTGTTTATGAGAATATTTATTTTGCAATTGGTATCAAAGTATTGTTCCTGCTTCTGGGAGCCATCGGTATCGCTAACATGTGGATGGCAATTTTCGCAGATGTCGGAGTTATGATTCTGGCGGTTCTGAATGCAATTCGTGCTCTGTTTGTGAAAAATCTATAGAAAGACGAGGACACAAAATGGCAAAAATCAATCCGGATGAAGCTGATCTGTGCTGTGACTCCTGTGAGGTTCATGAAAATCTGGTAAAGATTGTCAATGAGACCATGCCGGATGAAACAGAGCTTTACGATCTGGCAGAGCTTTTCAAGGTATTTGGTGATTCCACGCGGATCCAGATTCTGTTTGTCCTGTTTGAGGCAGAGGTATGCGTCTGCGACCTGGCAGAAGCACTGCACATGACACAGTCCGCAATTTCCCACCAGCTTCGCATTCTGAAGCAGAATAAGCTGGTAAAGAGCAGACGAGAAGGAAAATCGGTGTTCTACTCTCTTGCAGATGGTCATGTACGGACAATCATCGCACAGGGACAGGAGCATATTGAAGAGGATTAAAAAAAGCATACGATAGCAGAAACGTCCCGCAAATGAAATTTCTCATCTGCGGGACGTTTCTGCTTTTCACATTCATTCTTTATTTGGTAAACCATGCTTCCCGAACATGCTGTTTTAGAAGGTTCCGTGCATTTTGGAAGCTGTTTTTTTACTTTGTTTACATAACCGAATTATGTAAAGTATTTCTTGGATTTCATGATTTATACTCCTCGGAGTAATACGGAATGCAGAGATACATACCGTCCGTGATCTGGTTGGAACTCAGGTGATTGATCTCACGGACCTCGGCAATGTAACTGGAAATATCGGAGTATTCTTCTGTACGGTATTCTTTGGCGATGTCCCACAGTGTATCGCCGGAAGAAACGCGGATACTGGTGTAGTATTTGTAGGTTGGAGCTTTCGGCTCACTGTCTGCCTGCGTATTCTGCGGCGTGAAGTGGAAGATTAAAAGAAATGTGACGGCAACCAGAGACAGGAGAGCGGCGGCTGCGCGGATCTGCAGTTTTCTTCTCTGGATTTTTCGTCTTTCTCTCAGTGATTTTCTTTTCTTTGCATTGGTACTCATGTAAAATTCCCCCTTGATTTGTGATAGAAGAGTAGTTGTGCTACGTGAACATTTGTTCTTTCGAATATATGTTCATTATAATAAAAGAACGTATGTTTGTCAATGCGAAATACGAACAAATTTTCGAAACTTTTGTTTGCGTTCCGGTGGGATTTATGGTAAAATTTATTTGGTATATTTTAAGCAAATATCGTATAGAAAGAGGGGACTACCCTAATTCATATAAAAAACGAAACGACAGGAGGAACATACGATGGCTGGAGACAAAAATAAACTGACAGAGAAACAGAGACAGATTCTCGAATATTTAAAACAGGAAATTTTGCAGAGAGGATTCCCGCCGTCTGTGCGTGAGATCTGCGAAGCGGTTTCCCTTCGTTCTACATCCTCGGTACATGCACATCTGGAAACACTGGAGCGGAAAGGCTATATCAAACGAGATGCAACAAAACCGAGAGCCATTGAAATCTGCGATGAAGGATTCCATACCGGCCGCCTTGGTGCAATCCAGGGAATTGCATCGGAAGACACCGCATCCCAGAGTGAGGTTGCACAGATTCCGCTGATCGGCAAAGTAGCTGCCGGAGAACCGATTCTTGCGGTAGAGAATATTGAAGGATATTTCCCTATGCCGGTAGACCGTCTGCCAAACGCAGAAACGTTCCTTTTAAAGGTACAGGGCGAAAGCATGGTAAATGCAGGTATTTTAGACGGTGACCTTGTTCTTGTGGAACAACAGGCAACTGCGGAAAATGGAGAAAAAATTGTCGCTCTGGTCAATGATTCCGCTACAGTAAAAACATTCTACAAGGAAGACGGTTATTTCCGCCTGCAGCCGGAAAACGATGAGATGGATCCGATCCTTGTGAATGATCTGCAGATCGTAGGAAAGGTAATCGGAGTATTAAGATTTTTATCCTGAAAAATAAAAGAAGAAAATAAAAAATGTTGTGAAAAAACGAACAAGAAATCGGCCTGTAAAATTCGGCGGTTTCAGAGGAAAAACCGGTGATTTCTGAAAGTAACTCTCCAACTATTCGAAAAACCTGCGTTTCCCGAATAGTTATATAGAAGAAATACTTCTTTCATTTTCCCGGTTTTCTGTTTAGAAAGGCTCATTTGCAGTTATGAAATCAAAAATTACGTATCACGAACAAACCGATATGGAAAATACACTGAAGCTCCGCGAGGTTCTGAAGACGCTTCCCTCTTTTACTTCCGAATTTTTCCGCGGCATCAGCACAACGACATCGACCAGCACACGGATCAAATATGCATATGACCTTCGGATCTTTTTTCAGTATCTGCAGAAAGAAAATCCGGAACTTGCCAAAATTCCCATGGATCAGATGTCCGTTGATGTGCTTGACCAGGTCACTGCACTTGATCTTGAGGAATACACAGAATATTTAAAGGCTTATATCGGTTCCCAGGAATCTTATACCACCAACGGGGAAAAAGGCCTGAAACGAAAATTGTCGGCACTTCGGACGTTCTATTCCTATTATTTCAAAAAGGAACTGATTGAGACAAATCCTACGCTGCTTATCGATATGCCGAAGCTCCATGAAAAAGAAATTATCCGTCTGGAGCCAAATGAGGTTGCGGAGCTTCTCGATTTTATTGAATCCTGCGGCGACGGGCTGAGCAATCATCAGCGGGCCTACTATGAAAAAACAAAGGAACGTGATTTTGCAATCATTACTCTTCTGCTTGGCACGGGAATCCGTGTGTCGGAATGTGTCGGGTTAGATATTGAGGATGTCGATTTTAAAAACAATGGCATCAAAGTGCTTCGAAAAGGTGGAAATGAAATGTTTGTCTACTTTGGAGATGAAGTTGCCGAGGCACTGAAAAAGTATATCGAAGTCCGCGCAGGTATTACGCCTGTGGCAGGACACGAACACGCACTCTTCTATTCAGCGCAGAGAAAACGGATCAACGTCAAGACGGTGGAAAATCTGGTGAAGAAATATGCGTCCCAGGTGACGACAACGAAGAAAATTACGCCGCATAAACTGCGTAGTACGTACGGTACGACGCTGTATCAGGAAACAGGCGATATTTATCTTGTTGCGGATGTCCTCGGCCATAAGGATGTCAATACGACGAAGAAACATTATGCTGCCATGGACGATGCAAGGCGCCGTCAGGCTGCCACAGCGGTACGGCTGCGGGAGTCCATGCCGGAGCATGAGGAATAAAAATATATCAGAAACCCAAAGAGGAATCAACAGGGATTATATCCCATTCGTTGATTCCTCTTTTTTATGGAGACGACTTCTCTCCTGCTTTTTTTAAGTTACTCCGCCTTAATTGCCCAGCGCATTTTCGTTGAACTTGCACGGCTGTTGCGGATGCATTCTTCTTTGGAAGGACGAATGACTTCTTTTGAATATTCGGAATAAATACCGATCTGATACAGTCCCTTCATGGACTTTTTCACAAGCCGGTCTTCGCCGGAATGGAACGTCAGAATTGCCGCTCTGCCGCCCGGAGCAAGAGCATCCGGAAGTTTTTCCATGAATGCTTCCAGAACCTCATATTCGTTGTTTACATCGATCCGCAGTGCCTGGAAGGTGCGGGCGCAGGATTTTTTGATGGCTTCTTTTTTCTCGTCTTTCGGAAGAAAATCCAGTGCTTCAGCGATCAGATCACGCAGTGCAAACGTAGTGTCAATTTTCTTTCCTTTCCGAAGTGCCCGCGTAACAGCCTGGGAAATTTCTTTTGCATACGGTTCATCGGCGTTTTCAATGAGCATGCCTTCCAGTTCATCGCGTGCAACCGTGCGCAGACGCTCGGCCGCGGAAATTCCTGCCTCCGGATTCAGGCGAAGATCCAGCGGTCCGTCATATTTGTAGGAAAAGCCGCGCTCCGGATTATCAATCTGCATGGAGGAAACACCAAGATCCGCCAGAATGAAGTCAAAGGGGCCGTATTCGGCAGCAACCTGATCAATATTGGCAAAATTCTGATGAAGAATCGTTAAAATCTCAGGGCCGTACCCCTGCGCGGCCAGTCGTTCTTTTGTTTTTGCCATCTCGATCGGATCGACATCCAGCGCACAGAGATGCCCTTTTCCCTGCAGGCATGCAAGCATACGGGAACTGTGGCCGCCGTATCCGAGTGTTGCATCAAGTCCGTTCTGTCCCGGCTCGATCTTGAGAAAATCGAGGATTTCATCTACGAGAATCGGGATATGCATGCCGGCCGGTGTGCTTCCCTTTTGGATCACATGCTCAATGGTCCCCTGATATTTCTCCGGATTCAGTTCTTTGTATTTCTCATTGTAATTCCGCGGATGTGTGCCTTTGTAGCGGACGCGGCGTTTGTGTTCTTTCTGTTCTTCCATAAAATGTTCTCCTTATACTTCAAATATATTTAATCGAACATGTGCGTTCGAATATTTTCCAGATCAAGCGGCCGGTTTCCAGACGGCAGCACACGACGGCCCAGAAAGGATCCTGAAGGACAGCCTCGTAGTGTGTAGTAGCCCACAGGCCGTTCCCTTCTTTACAGATACGCATTTTAGTGATACGTTTCCCAGACGGATCGAAAGAATCAGGGTCATCTCCTGGAATTTGCTCCATGGAAAGACGAATGGTTTCTTTTTGCGTTTCTTCGGAAAAGGGATGGTGTACCAGAGCCAGGTATTCTTTTTTCAGCGCGCCGCTCTCCCGCTGCCGGGACAGTCTGGCAGCAGCCAGCTGATTCTTTGCAAATAGTACCAGACCCGATGTATCTTTGTCAAGACGGCCGATGCAGCGGAGTTCAGAAGGCGCTGTCGGTGTTTTTAACAGGGATGCGGCAGCATGTGTCAGGGAATCGGAATAATGGCCGTGGGAAGCGTGGCAGACCATACCGGATGGCTTGTCTGCGACACAGAGATCACTGTCCTCATAGAGAATCCGTACGCCGGCAGAATCACCTGATACCGGCAGAACCTGATCTTCGGAAAGGTGGGGACACTTCTGCTCATATCGAAAAGTGATCGTATCTCCAGTCTGGACGACTGCATTTGTGCGGCAGGAAACACCGTTTTTCTGAATTCCATCCGGAATATATTTGGCATGGCGGATTTCACGTGGTGTCAGGTGCAGAAAACGTTTTAGAATTGTTTCCACCGACAGTCCCCCCTGTTCCGGAAGGACAAAGTGACACAGCTGCTGATAGTCAAATTGCGGCATAAAAGATTTTCTCCTCTTCGCAAGTTCACATAATCATTTTATGTAAACTGTATAAATACAAACAATTCAGTCCGATGATGGTACACTATCTCTAGACAAAAACAGGTTTCACAGATCCTCTAAGATCACCGTAAACGGCCCATCATTCACCAGTGATACTTCCATCTCAGCCCCGAACACTCCCGTTTCGACAACAGGAACCTGTTCCCGTGCTTTCGCGACCATATATTCATACAGTTCTTCTGCTCTGTGCGGCTCGCCTGCTTCCGTGAAGCTTGGACGGTTTCCCTTTTTACAGTTGGCATACAGGGTAAACTGTGAAACCATCAGAAGCTGTCCATCCACATCTGCCAGGGACTTGTTCGTCTTTCCATTTTCATCTTCAAAAATACGCAGTCCCAGCAGTTTTTTCATATACTTGTCTGCTGTTGCTTCATCGTCCCCCTGGCCGACACCGATCAGAACCAGAAAACCTTTCTGAATCGATCCGACAACCTTCTCTTCCACCGAAACACTTGCTCTTTTTACACGTTGTATAACAATTCTCATCTTTAAAATCCTTTCATAAAATGACCCTCCTCTTATTTTTAAGAGGAGGGTCGTTTCTCCTATGTTCTGTTTTGATCAGGTGCTGAAAATCTTGCGGATTCCCGCTTCTTTAACTTCAATTGCCTGTTTGATCATATCTACGGTTCCATCGATACCGAATACACTGCTGTTCAGGCACAGGTCGTAGCTGTCTACCTCGCCCCAGCGTTTGCTGGTGTAGTAATTGTAGTAGCTTGCACGCTGTTTGTCGATCTTTGTGATCTTGTCTTTTGCTTTTGCATCGGAAAGATCATACAGCTTTGCGATACGGCGGATGCGATCCTGCATATCTGCTTTAATAAAGATGCTCAGCACGTTCGGATTTTCCTCCAGTGCATAATCTGCACAGCGGCCTACGATGACACACGGACCGTCCTGCGAAATCTTCTTGATGGCATCAAACTGTGCCAGAAATACCTTCTGGTTCAGCGGCATATCCATCATGGTAGATCCATAGCCGAAGGAGTAACTGTCCATAACCAGAGAGTATAAAAAGCTGTTGGTTGGTTTTTCATCGTGGTTTTCGAACAATTCCTGGCATAATCCGCTGTCCTTTGCTGCTCTCTCCAGCAGCTCTTTGTCATAGTACTTGATTCCCAGGTCATCCGCTAAAATCTTACCAATGGAATGTCCGGCGCTTCCGTACTGACGTCCAATCGTTATGATAGTTTTCATATAATCCGCTCCTTTCCATTCCGTCACAATAATCTGCTTTCACAGATGTAGTAACTCGCGTTTTTTCGTTACATCCAGTATACTACAGAATTCACAGAAAGTACAGAACATTTTGATAAAACTTATACAAATTAACTATATACTTTTTGAAATATCATTCTTTTTAAGCAGTTTCAGACATTTTTTCGAAACTGCAGCAACAGATTGGAAAAATATTCCGGAATCGGCGCCTCAAACTCCATATAGGCACCGGTCCGTGGATGGATAAATCCAAGTACCATCGCATGCAGCGTCTGTCCCTGCAGGTTTTTCACCGGGCATTTCTTCGGGCCATAAACCGCATCGCCAAGCAGCGGATGCCCGATACTTGCCATATGGACACGGATCTGATGCGTCCGGCCGGTTTCCAGCTGGCATTCAATATACGTATAATTTCCAAAGCGTTCCAGCACACGGTAATGTGTGACCGCCGGTTTTCCGTTCCGTTCATTAATCGCCATCTTTTTCCGGTCTGTCGGATGGCGGCCGATTGCACCGCGCACGGTTCCCTCGTCCTCTTTCAGATTCCCATGGACAATTGCCCGGTACTTTCGGGTAATGGAATGTACAGAGAGCTGTTCTGCGAGGCTCTGGTGGGCGAAATCGCTCTTACAGATAACCAGGGCACCCGTTGTGTCCATATCGATTCTGTGGACGATTCCGGGGCGCAGAACGCCGTTGATGCCGGAGAGATTTCCGCGGCAGTGATACAGAACCGCATTGACCAGTGTTCCGCTGCTGTGGCCTGCCGCCGGATGTACGACCATCCCCTTGGGCTTATTGACGACCAGAAGATCATCATCCTCGTACAGAATATCAAGCGGAATGTTTTCTGGCTCCACGTTCAGTTCTTCCGGTTCCGGCAGAAGCACCAGAACGGCATCACCGGCGGCAACCTTACTGCTTGCTTTCTGCGTTTTTCCGTTGGTCGAAACCTTTCCGTCTTTTAAAAGCTTCTGCAGAAAAGAACGGGAACAGTCCGAAAAAGATGCGGCCAGGCACTGATCAATCCGTTTTCCGTCAAAATCCGGTGTAACTTCCAAAATCCGTTCTTCTTCAGCCATCGGACTCCTCCTTTTTGGCGTTTTTATGCAGAAATGCGAAGTCTTCGTCCTTGTAGTACAACAGATACAGCAGTAAAAAGACAGCGACCGATACGGTGACATAAATATCAGCTACGTTAAAAACCGGAAAGTTGATCAGCGAAACGTAGATGAAATCAACGACATAGTGATTCAGAAAACGATCGTAAAAATTTCCGACCGCACCAGCCGTCAGAACAGTCAGCACGGCAAAAAGCGGTAAAAAGCGGCGTGTCTTTGGAAGCTTGTAAAAGACAATCACCATGACGATCAGAAACAATACCGTCATCATAGCAAACAGCCAGTACTGATCCTGCAGAAGTCCGAATGCCATACCGCGGTTTTCCAGATAAAACAGCTCCAAAACCCCCGGAATGAGCTCGATCGACGGCTGATCCTTCAGATACTGCACTGCCAGTGATTTTGTATACTGATCTGCTGCAAGCAGAAGGACAATCGCTGCCGCGCAAACCAGATAAACGGCCAGCGGAGAAAGTTTTTTACTCTTCATCGATCAGATCTCCATTAATAGAATTGATAGCTTCCAGCATTTCTTCATCTGTAACCGTGCGGTCCACCACAGCATGGCCGACAGACTCCAGAAGGATGAATTTGATCGTACCCTGTTCCATTTTCTTGTCCGATTTTGTTGCAGCCAGAATATCTTCCGATTTCAGGCCGTCCACGGTGATTGGCAGATAGAAACCGACGTTCATATCACGAATCTCGTAAAACTCTTCATCGGAGAGATAACTTCTCTTGTAGGAAATATAGGCAGCAGCAACGGTTCCAAGTGCAACGCACTGGCCATGGAGCAGTTCGAAGTTTTTGAGCTTTTCAATGGCATGACCGATCGTATGGCCAAGATTTAAAACGGCACGCTCTCCCTGTTCTGTTGGGTCATTTTCTACAACCTGGCGTTTGATATCGCAGCATTTCTGAATCATTTTCGTTAATACCGGCTCAATCCGCTCTTCGATCTCAGACATGTGATTGATGGTCCAGATGTAGAATTTTTTATCGCGGATCAGACCTGTTTTCAGGACTTCTCCCATACCGCAGGCAAACTGTTCTCCGTTCAGGGATTTTAAGGTTGCCATATTCATATAGACAAGACGTGGATGATGGAATGCACCGACCATATTTTTGTACTGGTCGAAATCGACGCCCGTTTTTCCTCCAACGCTGGAATCTACCTGTGCAAGCAGCGTCGTCGGAAGCTCGATGAAATCAATGCCGCGCAGATACGTTGCCGCCGCATAGCCGGTCAGATCCCCAACGACACCGCCGCCGAGTGCGAATAAAATGTCTTTTCTCTCAAAGTGGTTTTCAATCAGATGCGTGTACAGATCTTTGACGGTATCCAGATTTTTGCTTGCTTCACCAGCCGGGAAAACAAATGCGGTTACGGTCTCAAACAGCGGGGACAGTACATTTTTTACCTTTTCCAGATACAGTTCTGAAACCGTGCTGTCTGTGACAATGCAGGCCTTTTTTGCAGGGAGTTTTAAGTTCTCCACACAGCCTGCGAGGCGTTCGTAGCTGCCGTCCCAGACAATTTCATAAGAAAATTCAGTAGATGTGCCTTCTCTTTTAACGGTAAGTGTTTTCATAAATTATGCCTCCTGTATGTTCTTTCATGAAAAAAGCATCAGAATCCTGCATCTGATGCTTTTCCTTTGTTACTAAGTAAATCAATAATTGATCCAGTGGATCCATTTTAATTTACTGCAAAGATAATTTTCTTTAATAATCGGTACGGATATTTGGAAGATCAAAAGCTCCGCTTAAGATATCCTGGATGTCACCGGAAATTTCTACGCTGGACGGTGTCAGGATGAAAATATAGCTGGAAACTTTCTGCAGACTTCCGCTCATGCAGTAGCATGCACCACAGCAGAAATCAATGATTCTCTGGGCAATATCCACATCAATGCCTTCTAAGTTAAGGACAACGGTACATCCGGCCAGAAGCGTATCCGCGATTTCACGGGTATCCTCCATGGAAGCCGGTTTGATGACGCATACTTCCATATTTAATGCACCTGCTTTCTTTCTCATTGGAGTAACTTTCGAGGAAACCGGAGCAGCTGGCTTTGGAGCTCGTGCAGCAGCAGCCTGGCTTGAAGCGGTGGTCTTTGGCGCCGGCTGTTTACGCGGTGCAGTGTGAACCGGTTTCGCCTGCGGCTCTTCCTCTTCGTCCTCATCCTCGTTCTCCAGTTTACGGAAGAAACGTTTCTTTGGTTTTTCTTCTATATCATCGTCTTCTTCATCGAAGAAGCTATCCGAATCAGCATCCTCTTCCTCGTAATCGTCGTTCAGCCGGATGGCATCCAGAAATTTGTCTAAAACACTCATTCTTATACTCTCCTATTTTTAGTCCTGTGGCATTTGGCCAGACAGCCGTGCAGAATGCGCGGGGTCACTCTTCTTGGAAAGGCTTCCTGTTATCTTTTACTGTAATCCCGTTCGCCAAAGACTCCGGTTCCAACCCGTACTAAAGTGGCGCCTTCTTCTACTGCTACTTCGTAATCGCCGGTCATGCCCATGCTCAAAATGGCCATACGTACATTATTAATGTTTTTGGCGGCAATGTCAACACTTAATTCCTTTAATTTGCGAAAAACCGGACGATTTTCTTCTGGATCTTCCACATACGGTGCAATGGTCATAAGTCCCTCCACATGAATTGCCGGAAGTTTTGCGATTTCTTCAATCAATGGAAGGGTTTCCTCTACGGAGACACCAAACTTGCTTTCCTCGCCGGCAACGTTTACCTCGATCAGGATCGGGATTTCGCAGTTGTGCTTTACCGCTTCCTCACTGATCGTTTTTGCCAGACGAAGAGAATCGACAGAATGAATCAGGGCAACTTTTCCTGCAATGTATTTTACTTTATTCCGCTGCAGATGACCGATCATGTGCCAGTGGATATCCTTTGGCAGCACTTCCTCTTTTTCTGTCAGCTCCTGCACTTTGTTTTCACCGAAATTGCGTTCGCCAAGATCATAGATTTCGGAAAGCATTTCGACCGGTTTTGTCTTGCTGACCGCAATCAGGGTAACTTCCTCCCGGTTCCGTCCGGCTCTTTTGCAGGCTTCTGTAATTTTCTTCTGGACTTCTTCATAGTTCTCTTTCAGCATATCTTTCTAACCTCCAGTATTTAATGCACAATATCTTCTTCACTGACGGTGGATGCATTTTCCACAATATAATCATACTGCGAAATGCCGTATTGCGTTTGTTTTTTTATGATAGAATACTCCGCATTCTGATCGACGATCTGAATTTTGCGGAATACAGCATATCCTTTGTTGATGCAGTAAACACCCTGCAGCGGAACCGTTTCTCCAATCTGATACGTTGTGGCGGAATCCTGTGCACGAAGTATATCTCCATCATTAAAAGCGGCCATGTCGACGTAATATTCGACCGGATTATCATTTTCATCATTGACCTGCTCATAGATCGTGGCGTTTACAAATTCTGTCACCGGCTGTCCGTTATCATCCAGCATGACATTTCCTTTTTTATCGGTCTTTTCCCGCAGGAAACCGGAAGAATTGCTGTCTCCGCCCTGTACGAGCATCTGCGCCGGGATTTTATAGAAATCTTTTTCCGTGATGGCAGTATTTGGAATTTTCAGTCCGCTTCCAGTGTTTGTGACCAGCTCTATTGAAAGAAAACGGTCTTCCGCATAACGGATCATCCCGCTTGTAAACGAAATGACAGCATAGTTCTGATCGTTAATGGACTTTAGATTCAGCGTTCCCGTCTGTGTTTTTCCGTCTTTCAGAAATTTAACTTTTATCGTACTGAAATTGGAAAGTGTAACGACCTGCTTATTCGTCACCGGAACGGCAATTTCCCACTGCTCATCTGTCACCAGACGGTATACTGCATTTCCAGGCTCCGTCTGCGCGCCGGAATCAAAGGAAACCACAGAGGCTTTCGTAGAGAAAAGCTCCGGCGTAAGGCTGTCCTCCGTATAGCTTTCATATCCATCACTGCCGTAGACGACAACACCGTCCTGATCTGCATAAAATATTGTCTGTGATGAGGAATCTCCGTTTTCAGCGGCAGCGGCAAGCAGCTTTGCGGAAAGTTCTGTTTTCAGCTGATAAATGCCGGAAAAGGAACTGGAATCATAATCAGAAGAAAAACGTGCGAGCGAGGAACGAAGCGACGTTCTCGTTGCCGCATCTGCCGCAATACCAGAGGTATCGGCATTTTCTGTTGCGGAAATCCCATAAACAGCGCTTCCGCGGCTGATTTTCGATGCATTTGGGGTATAGAACTGAACATATCCGCTGCCGGAGGAAAGCTGCACGCTCTCTGTCCGCATGGCGAATGCGGTATAGGTATCATTCCGGGATAAAGTTCCCTGCACAACCTGAAAAGATTTGATATGATCGGCGGTCAGGTAAAAGAAAAGTGAAACTGCCATATAGAAAAAAAGGGCTCCAAAGATGATATTTCCAATATTCAACGCCGGAAAAGGGAAACGGATTCTCGAATGCCGGCGGCTGTTCTTTTTCTGCTTAGACAAAATGTATGCTCCTTTTATTGTTTAATCCATGCGCTAAAAGGACGGTGCCGTAAGCGCCGTCCTTTGGTTTTGTCGCTATGCAATTATTATAATACAGTTTCGGTTACAGTGCAACGATAATCTTATCCTGCATGCCTTCCGGAAGCTCTTCCTTATCCATGGAGACACTTAATACGAAGGTAATGTTATACTGCTTGCCAATGCCTTCCAGCTGTTCAACACAATCTGTGATGTCCTCTCCTTCCAGTTTTGCTACTTTCAGGAAGCTGTCGAGATAAACGCTTGCGAGATCGTGGTCCTGAGAAACGATACCGCAGATAAATCCGATAAATTCATCACTGTTTTTCAGAGGATAGTCGGTTGCGGAAATCAGACGTACTTTGTTGTTTAATTCAAACATGTGCTTTGTGCTCTTGTCAATATACACGATATTTCCGTTTGCGGTTTTTACCTCTGCATTTACTTTGTCTAACAGCTGTTTTGTTTTGCCTTTTCCCTTCTTGCCTACAATTAATTGAACCATAGCAGTTTCCTCCTTAGATTAGAATAAGATATTTTCACCAAAAACCTTTAAGTTCATGGTTTAATTATAGTACAATTCACCAACGTTTTCAATGGTAAAATGAAAAAATTCTGAAAAATCTTCTAATTCGCAGGGAAAGGAGCTCTGTTTTTCTAAACGGATACGACAATCTCCCGGATAGGCAGAAAAAACGCCGTCCGGGGGATTGCAAAAAGATTACGTCAGGAGTTGATATTGGAAAGAAGAGTGTTCATGTCCTCGTACAGTTCCACTTTTGTTGATGCATGAAGAATGACAGAGATAAACGGTTCTCCGTATGCATTCTGGGATACCAGTGCCAGGCAGGAACCGGCCTCATCGGTCGTTCCGGTTTTTCCGCCGAGCACCGTCACATTTTCCGGTGCGTTTTTCTCTCCGGTCAGATATTTGTCCGTGGAGCTTAAATAGATCGTTCCCGCCGTACCGTCCGCATGCGTCATGTTCAGCGTGTAGGAAGACATTGACATCGTATTCTGGAATTCCGTATGCTGATAGGCAGCATACAGCATCAGATAAACATCATATGCAGTAGTGTAATGATTCTCATTGTGAAGACCGTGCGGGTTTGCAAAATGCGTACCGGTCATGGCAAGGGAAGCTGCCTTATCGTTCATCATCTGAACGAAATTCTCTACACTTCCGCCTACCTGGCGGGCAATCGCCATAGCAGCATCGTTGGCAGAATAAATCAACAATGCATGGAAAAGCTGATCCATCGTTACCGTATCGCCCACGGCCAGTCCACTCATCTGGGATCCATCTTCCAGCGCAAGATCCTCTTCTGTGATCGTTACCTGCGTATCCGGCTGGTTGTATTCCATGGCAAGGAGAGCCGTCATGATCTTCGTGATGCTGGCTGGGTAGATCTGATCATACATATTCTGCGCGAACAATACTTTTTTGTGATCCAGATCAAACAGTCCGGCCTTTACCTGTGAAGAAAACGAGATATCATTCAGCGGTACGCTCGTCTCACCGACACAGAGATCGGCAGAGAGCGTTTCAGCCTGAAACCGTTTTTCTGCCGAAAGCGGATCGGAGGCGAGCACCATACTTCGCGCAAACGGCTCTGTAATGTCCATCTGGCGGTCCTGACGGTACAGTTTCACACCGATCAGAACCGCAATAACAGCAACACAGACACCCGCGCCGATGATCAGGCGGTTTAAAATATGTTCGGTTTTTTCCGGAGCAGTCCCGTTTTTCTCCGTTACAGGCAGTTTCTGTTCTTTTTCTGTAGTATTAGTCGTTTCTCCGGTAGATTTCACGCCAGTCCATTTCTCCTCTGTCTAATGATTTGATCAGCATTTCTGCCGTTGCAAGATTGGTGGCAAGCGGAATGCTGTGTACGTCGCAGAGACGGATAATCCGATGGACATCCGGCTCATGCTGTTTCGGCTGTTCCGGATCCCGCAGGAAAATCACAAGATCCAGATCATTCTGTTCAATCTGAGAACCCATCTGCTGAACGCCTCCAACGTGTCCAGCCAGATATTTGCGGACGTTAAGTCCGGTTGCCTCTTCTACCAGACGGCCGGAAGTTCCGGTTGCGTAAAGAGTATGCTTGGCAAGTACCGAGCGGTAGGCGATACACAAGTTCTGAAGCAGCGTTTTTTTTGCATCATGCGCGATCAATCCGATGTTCATTGATGGTTTTCCTCCTTAGTAATTCATAGTTTCTGGTTACAAAATCCCGGTTCTGCAGTCCGACATTCAGGACAAGCCCCATTCCGATGTAAAGTGTTACAAGGGAGGTCAGTCCATAGCTGACGAACGGAAGCGGTGTACCGGTGTTCGGCAGGATTCCGGTTGCAACACTGATATTCAGAAAGCTCTGAAAGGCAATGAGTCCTGCCATACCGCAACAGATCAACGTTCCTGACAGATCTTTTGCTTTCCGGGAAGTCCGGATGCATTCGACGAGAATCAGGAACAGGAGCAGGATGATTCCGCAGCATCCAAAGAAACCAAGTTCCTCTCCTGCCACTGCAAAAATAAAGTCATTATGGTTCTGGGAAACGAAATTTCCCTTATTTGCGGAAGAAACTTTATTGTTGTTGAGTCCTTTTCCGGTCAGCTTTCCGGAACCGATGGCTGTAATGGAATTCTGCTGCTGGAGACGGCCGTCGGCGTTGTCGGCATCATCGCTTAACCAGTCCTGAATTCGCCCAAGCTGATAACCAATCGTCTTGTCAAGAGCCGCCGGAAGCTGGAAATTCACCTGCGTAATGACAAGCAGAAGCGCAAGTACCAGTGCTGAACCGGAAACCAGAACAACGGCGATAACTTTGTAGCTTAAGCCCGCCACATACATCATAAAGCAGAACAGAACCATGACCGTAATCGTATTTTTCAAATCCGGCTGACGGTAAATCATAACGAGCGGCGGAATCAGAAGCCCGATCGCGGTAAAAATGGTTTTCGCCGTATTCAGATCTTCTTCATGCTTCATCAGAAACATCGCAAAAAACATGATCAGAAAGATTTTTGAAAGCTCGGTCGGCTGAAACTGAAAGCTTCCGATCTGAATCCAACGGGTCGCACCAAACGTGTTTTTTGCGGTAGAACCGCCGAGATAAAGAACGCCAAGCATCATCAGATTTCCGATGTAAAGAACCCAGTAAAAATTCAGAAGCCAGCTATAGTCAAGTAAAGAGACAATAATCATGATGACTACGCCCAATACGACTCCGATGGCCTGTTTTTTCTGGTCTGCACTGTCTGCACTTCCGATCAGAAACACACCAATAATGCTGATGGCAATCAGAAGAATGACCAGCCGGAAATTATAATTTTTCAGCTTATATCGTCTTAACATGATACTCCTCGTTTCTTTTCAATGGTATTTTCGCTGTCAGTATGACAGGGGTTGTTTGTGTAATGGTGACGGAAATTTCATCCGCCTCAACGGTAAGGTATTTTCCTGCAGCAGCAGAAAGATCATTTTTCAGCATCTGAAGCGATGCCGGAGAACAGTTCAGACGTTCTGCCATTAAAAGATTGGACAGACGTTCTTTTGCAACGAGGCCGGAGTGCGGCTTTCTGCCTGAAAATAAACCCATACCAGTTCCCTCCTATCGCCCGAATACGCGGCGGAAAAATCCCTTTTTGCTGTCAAGATCCAAGTAGGGAACACTCTCCCCGAGGATCCTGTGGCTGATATTCGTAAAGGCTTCTCCTGCCTTGGAACCGCTTCCAGCGATCGCTTCGCCCTGGTTGGTGGCGATTACTACCTGCTCATCATCGGGCAGAATGCCGAGCAGCGGAACAGCAAGAATTTCCTGTACATCATCCACCGACATCATTTCACCGCGTTTTACCATATCCGGCCGGATACGATTGATGACAAGAGAGATATCCCTCAGATCCTGCGCCTCCAGAAGGCCGATGATGCGGTCCGCGTCCCGGATGGCCGAAACCTCCGGCGTAGTCACAACAATTGCCTTATTGGCACCGGCAACTGCATTTGCAAATCCCTGCTCAATGCCTGCCGGACAGTCAAGAAGAACAAAATCAAAGCTCTGTTTTAATTCATCGCAGAGTTTTTTCATCTGCTCGGGCGTTACGCTTGTCTTGTCCCTCGTCTGGGCAGACGGGAGAAGGTAGAGCTGCTCGTACCGTTTGTCGCGGATTAGCGCCTGCTTCATCCGGCAGTTGCCCTCCACAACATCCACAAGATTGTAGACAATCCGGTTTTCAAGGCCGAGCACGACATCCAGGTTTCGAAGACCGATGTCGGTATCTACCATCACAACTTTCTTTCCAAGCTGTGCCAGCCCGATTCCGATATTTGCTGCGGTTGTCGTCTTTCCGACGCCGCCTTTTCCTGATGTAATTACAATGACTTCACTCATCTGGAACCTCCTTGTTGAAAACTGTTCTGCATTTTCATGCCGCAGGATGCGTCCAAACCTTTGTTTAAAAACGCATCCTTTCTCTTTTGCAGCTTTCTTCCCAGGCTTCGTTTCTGCCGGAAAAATTCCTTAGTCTGCTCTCACGCTTGCAACACCGTTGGAGTTTGCCTGACCGGACAGAATATCGTCTGAGAGGCCATAGTAATAATCTAAGATATCCTTAGCTACCAACTCTGCGTTCATAGAAGAATATCCAAACGGAATGCGGACGGCAAGAGCAATATCGTCTCTGCTCTCATAGTGAGAGAAGCCGATAAACAGTCCATGGTTTGCACGTGTACGGTCTTCCTGCGCGGTACCGGTTTTTCCGGAAAGCTCTACCGGCCAGGATTCCGGGAAAATGGCCGCATTGGATACGCTGATTACTTTTCGCATGCCTTCGTGTACCAGATCCCAGATGTTGGAATCAACATCCATTTCTGAATTTACCGTCGGGCCGAAATCTGCGCCCATATCGATGTCATTGCCATCCGAATCCGTTGCTTTCTGCAGAAGGGAAAGATTATAAACCGTACCGGAATTTGCAATCGTTGTGACATAGCGTGCAAGCTGTGTCGTCGTATAGTTGTTGGTACCCTGACCAATCGAGGAAGGGATCGGGAGGGAATCGGTTACATTCGGATCGGTTTCCGAAATTTCGATTCCAGTCTTTTCATCCAGCTTAAACATATCGGCATATTTCTGGATCATTTCCAGAGAGCGCTTCTGTTTAAAGGTGCCGTTCTCATCGAGTCCCAGACGATATCCAAGCGTACAGAAAAACACGTTGCAGGAGTTCTGGATGGCACCGACAATGTTCAGATCTCCGTGGCCGCTCAACTGATGGCAGTGGACATAGTCAGATTCGTTGACAAGTCCTTCCCCGAACAGACCGTTGCAGTTGATGGTACTGGTCGGAGTAATTATGCCTTCGCTTAATCCGGCAACCGCCATCAGCGGTTTAAAGGTGGAACCAGGAGCCGTCTTCTGCTGGGTTGCTTTGTTGTACAGCGGGCTGGATTCATCGGTATTCAATTTTGCCCAGTATGCGGTATCCATCTGGTTTGCCAGGCGGTTGTTGTCGTAGCCAGGATAGGAAACACAGGCTAAAATAGCACCGGTATTCGGGTCCGTAATGACAGCAGAACCGGAACACGGATCGAGTGCAAGCTGTGCCGGGGTGATTTCCAGTTTGGCGATTTTATCGGACAGAAGCTGGAACGGTGTCATATTTCCTGCAACATAAGCGGCATAATCGTCATCCTCTTTCGTCAGAAGGTTCTGATCATACATCAGATTGCAGATATCATAGCCATCGAGCATATCCTGCAGCAGCATATAGTGATACATCTTTTTTGCAAATGTTGTATTGTTTGCCAGACGGTCCAGAATAACCTCCGTCAGCTTCTGATAAACCTCCTGAGAATCCAGGTAGGCATCATCCTGCGTCAGTGCTGAGACATCAATCCAGTTCTGGCTTGCCGCATACGTCAGATAATCACGAAGAGAAATCGTTCCGTCATTCCATGCCTGATAGGTGGCGTCTTTCTCATCAATTGCTGTTGAAGAAAGAATACCCATCGTACTGGAAAGCAGCTTATCCACGATGAAGGTCTCATATTCCTGCATTTCATCGCTGAGGTCGTTGTAAACGGTTGCTGTTTCAACGGTCAGTTCCTGCGTAATCTCGGCAAGCACCTGCTGGAGCTTCTGCTGGAACAGTGCATAGATCCGCTGCTCACGCTCCGTGGCATCCGCCGCCGAGAAATGGGAAATATCAATCGTGCTGTTTTCGATCAGTGCATTGTATACATCGTAAATTGGAATCGGAACGGCATCCGTATTGGCAAGTGTTGAGGTATCAACGGATTTTACATCACTCAGATACTGTTTCAGAATGCCGGCAATTCTCTGTTCCAGAATTTTATATACCGCAATCTGCAGGTCATAATCAATCGAAAGATAGACGTTATTTCCCTGTTTTGGCTCAACCAGGGATCCTTCTACCGTTTCCAGCTCTTTTCCGACGTTATTAACGATAATCTCTTCTGATCCGTCGGTTCCCTGAAGGATTGTCTCCATATACTGTTCCAGACCAGATTTTCCGACGATGGATTCCGTGGAATACGTTTCTTCTTTTCCCTGGCTCTTCAGCTCTTCATTCAGTTCTGTCAGCTCGTCTGAGGACGCCTGGCCCGTATAACCGATCAGAGAGGAAAAATACTTTCCGTCATAATATACACGCTCGGAATCTTCCGAAATGCTGACACCCTGCAGAACATCTTCATTCTCTGCAATCGATGCAGTTGTATTGCTGCTGACGCCGGAAGCAACTGTCACGCGGACATACTTCTGATAATTCGTCTGTTTCATCTTATAGCGGATCACCAGAATTTCCAGACGCTCCTGATTGGAAAGAGAAAGGACCGCATTTCCGGATTCGTCTGTCTGGTATGGAAGACCATACTCTTCAAAATCTTTGGCAGAATATGCGTATTTTTCATCGTCAGAATAGGCATCCAGGCCAAAGCCGTCCGGTCCGGCAAGAAATGTCATCAGCGTTTCGGCACTGGAACTCTTCTGTTCTGCCGTCATATCGTCGATTTTCTTCTGTCCATAAATGTCTGCACGGAAACGGTCGCGGGTCGTTCCCTCTTCACCTGTAAAAACAAACGCACCGTTCTCATCCACTTCAATCGGGAAGGTGCTGGTGTCAATCGAGTCTCCGTTTGCACGAATCAGCTTACAGAGACGATAGAGTTCTGCGTTCAGAGAGAGAATACGTTCTTTTGTCGTGTTGTACGTTCCGTTATCCTCGATGGTTACGGAGTAGGAAACCTTATTTCCAGCGATCAGTTTTCCGTTCCGGTCATAAATATTTCCTCTTGTACTATCAAGGGTTCTGGTTTTTGTGATTTGCAGTTCAAAATTATCCGCATACTCTTCTCCATGCACCACCTGCAGGATAAAAAGTCTTCCGATCAGGACGGCAAACATAGCAAGGAAAACCACACCAAGCAATAGGGTGCGGTTTTCACCGAGTCTGCGGAAAAGTTTTCTTATCTTCTTAGCCATGGCGACTGTTGTCCTTCCATTTCATTTTCGGTCAGTTTACGGTTGATGATAAATAAAAGCCGGTAAAGCAGAATGGAGAGCACTACCGTGTATACCATTTCCGGCAGAATAATATGCGCCAGATAATCGAAAAAGTGCAGGCGCACGCGCAGCAGGAACTGCAGCACATACATCAGCAGACTGTAGACAAGATCGCTGGCAGCGACCAGTACAATGTGTACCTTAATATCATCGTCATAGAAGACTTTGCAGAAAAAGCCATTCAGATAACCGATATACATGTAGAGCAGTGCGTAAAATCCAAACAGGCTGCCGTAGAACAGATCAATCATCAGACCGCTGAAAAACCCGACCATCAGTCCCTCTTTTTTTCCGCGCATCAACCCAAAGGCGGACGTCAGAATCAGAAGAAGGTTCGGCGTTACGGACGCGATCTGAAAATACTGAAATACAGTTGTCTGTAACAGGAAAGCTGCCAGAATCAGAAAGGCAAGCGTGATTTTTCTGCGCATTTACTCTCCTCCCTGCTGTTTTAATTCTTTGATCACGAGAACTTCCTGAATATGTTGAAAATCCACAACAGGAATGATGTACCCCTTTTTCGTCAGGTGATTGGAGTCCTCGGTGATTTCACTGACATAGCCGATCAGAATACCGCGGAGGTATTTATCACTGATGTTCGATGTCACAATCTTTTCGCCCTCAGCTACCGTGTCGGTTGTATTCAGCTGGGAAAAGGCAAGCTTTCCGTCGCTGATCAGGCGCAGATCACCCGATACAATACACGTATCTGAGGTAGATGCTGTCATGGCGCTCACGGAACTGGAGTCATCAATGATAGAGCGGACAGTAGCGGAATTGGAACTTACCTCCTCAACAAGTCCAACAAGGCCGCCGTCTGCAATAACGTTCATATCTTTCTGAATCCCGTCATTTGATCCTTTGTTGATGACAAAGGTATCATACCAGTTGCCCGGATCCTTTGAGATGACCTGTGCTGCTACTTTTTCATATTCCGAGTAGGACTGGTCCAGCTGATACAGCTCCTGAAGACGCTGCAGCTCCTGCTGCTCCTGTACAAGCTGATTGTTTTCCTCAGTCAGATCCGTGACCTTCTGTTCAAGCTCCTCTTTCTCGGCAGACAGTTTTTTGACGTTCTGGAAACCGGTCAGACAGTCTGTCAAATACGCACCGATCTGGTTAATTCCGTTCTGAAACGGGATGATCACAAAGCCTGCGGCTTCCCGGATCGGCGTGACCGGCATTTTGTCTGCTGCACTGCCTAAAATGCCGGAGAGACACAGGAACGTCATGATGAAAAGTAAATGTTTGCTTTTTAGCTGAAATTTTTTCTTCTTATTCATAGCGGGTCCTTTTTGATAGATTTACTTCTTTTTATTTACCGTGTAACCCCAGCGATGCAGCGCATCGTGCGTGATCAGTTCCTTGAGCCCACAGATGGTACAGAGGTCATAATACTGGGAAAGCTGCACCGGACAGCCGAGCTGTCTCGAAAGATAGCGGTCAATGTTCGGAATCCTTGTGCTTCCGCCGGTGATGTAAATACCCTCTTTCTGGATATGATCGTGGATCTGCGGCGGTGTACGCTCCAGCGCATGCTTGATTTCCTCGCCGATCTCATTAACACCGGAAAGGAGTGCTTCGTTTACGAGGGAAGAAGTAATGATCCCTTCCATTGGAAGACCGGATGCACCATCTACGCCGCGCACCTTCCGCGCCTCTTTTTTGTCTGTTCCAAGATCCGCCAGCGCAATCTTGACACGTTTGGCTGTTTTGGAGCCAATCTGGAAATTGTTTTTGCGGCGGTTCAGATTGCATATCGATTCGTTGAACTGTTTTCCGCCTACCGGGATGATTCTGGAAAAAATAACCCTCGCGTTGGCGATAACAGAAATCTCTGTGCTCTGCGCTCCGATGTTGACAATCATGGAACCCTTCGTGCGGTTGATCGGAATGCCAAGTGCCAGCGCATCCGCGATTGGTTTATCCACAAGATACATGCGGCAGTTTTTTAAGGCTCCCTTATGTGCAATCGTATAATAAGAACGCCGTTCAATCTCTGTCATATCGCAGGGAACTGAAAAATACAGCTCCGGGCGGTATCCCATGTGGCGCGTACAGCGATGGAGAAGCGTGTGCAAAACGGCTTCTACCATCAATACATTCGCAATGCGTCCGTTGCTCATGGGGGTAATTACCTCGATATTGGAAGGCGTTCTCTCGTGCATTTCATATGCGTAATTTCCAACGGCAATCACCTGTTCGCGGTTGCGTATGGCAATCATATTTTTTTCTTTTGTGATTGTGTCTTTCTTCAGGTCATAGATTTTGACGGTACTGGTGCCAAGGTCTATGCCGTATACATTTCGAATCTGCATCGTGCTCCTTTAACTTGTTCCCTTCCTTTGGGCATTTCTGCCTCGGATTTTCGGGATCAGATTCCCTGTTCCAGCATACTGGTATAACAGTGATCCCCGATAATAATGTGATCCAGCAGGGTAATGCCGAGCATTTCGCCCGCCCGCCGGATCTGCCGTGTCACGGTAATATCGTCACCGCTTGGTTCCGGGATTCCGCTTGGATGGTTGTGAACCAGCAGAATATGAACCGCACGGAACTGCAGTGCCGCAAGAAAAAGCTCCCGCGGCGAAATCATCGTCGCATTGACCGTTCCTCTTGTGATTTCCTTTTCTCCGAGAAGCTGATTTTTTGTGTCCAGCATCATGCAGAGAAGAACCTCCTGATCCTCGTGGCGGAGACGTTCCATGTAATAATCCGCAATGGAAGCCGGATCATGAAAGCAGAGACCTTTTCTTGCTCCGGCCGCGGCCATTCGTTTGGAAAGCTCACCGATGCACTGGAGCTGGATCGCTTTTACTTCCCCGACTCCGCGGATCTGCAGAAGTTCCTGTCTTGTACAGTGATAGAGTCCTAACAGGCCCTCCTCTTTTCCGGGAAGGGAAAGAATTTCTCTTGCGAGCTCCAGGGATGTTTTTCCCCTTGCCCCACATCGTAAAATGACAGCCAGAAGCTCCGCGTCGGAAAGGCTTTCCGGGCCGTTTTCCAGGCATTTTTCATATGGCTGTTCCATCGTCGGCAGGTTTCGTAATCCATTTTTTCTCATGTATTCCTCCCACCACTCTTCCGGGAATTTTCATGGAATACATTGGTTTGAATCACCCATCATTCTAGCACAACTTTCCGCAGATGTATAGGAATTATGAAAAATTCATATATTTTTTTGCAATTTCCTCTGCCGTTTTTAATCCGTCCATGGCTGCGGAAGTGATGCCTCCCGCATAGCCTGCGCCCTCTCCGCACGGGTAAAGACCGGTAAGCGACGGACTTTCGAGCGTTTCATTTCTTACAATGCGGACCGGTGACGAGGTACGCGCTTCCACGCCGGAAAGAACGGCGTCCGGACGGGAAAAGCCGTGGATTTTCCGCTCAGATGCACGAATGCCTTCCACAAGGGAGTCTCCGATAAACGTCGGAAGAACTTCCCGCAGATTGGCGAAAGTCCATTCTCCGCAGATGGAAGGGGTTACCTCTCCAAGTGCTGTAGAAACTCTGTTTTCACAGAAATCACCAAAAAGCTGCACCGGAACTTTGCCTTTTCCGGCTTCCCACGCAGCGTGTTCAAGCGCTCTCTGGAATGCCACACCATCGAGTACGTCCGGCGTTCCCTCTACATGGTACGGGCGGTAGTCTTCCGGTGTTACGGTGACAATCATAGCGCTGTTCGCATTTTTACCTTCCCGGTCAGAATAACTCATACCGTTGACGCAGGTGCGTTCCGCTTCCGAGGATGCGTTGACAACATAGCCGCCGGGACACATGCAGAATGAGTACACACCTCTTCCGTTTTCACACTGATTGGTGAGCTTATACGGTGCTGCCCCAAGAAAATCCGGTGCCTCCGGTCCGTACTGATCCTCCGTGATCATCTTCTGCGGATGCTCAATGCGGACGCCGACAGCGAAGGATTTTGCTTCCATGGAGATCTTATTTTCGCAGAGTTTAAAGAAGGTATCGCGTGCAGAGTGGCCGATCGCAAGGACTGCCGTCTCCGCGGCAATCTTCTCGGTTTCATTGACGGTTACAGAAGTGAGTCTGCCGTTTTCAATCCCAAAGTCCGTCACTTTTGCTCCGAAACGGACTTCTCCGCCCCATGCCTCGATCTTTTTCCGCATCGTTGTCACAATTCCGATGAGCTGATCGGTGCCAAGGTGCGGTTTCTGATCGTACAGAATTTCTTCCGGTGCCCCGCATTCCGTGAAGATCCGGAGTACCTCACGGTTTCTGCCGGATGGATCCTTCACCGAAGTGTTTAATTTTCCATCCGAAAACGTACCGGCGCCGCCCTCTCCGAACTGTACGTTCGATTCCGGGTTCAGAACGCCGGTTTTCCAGAACGCATCGACACTTTTCTTTCTCTGTTCTGCAGATTCGCCGCGCTCCAGAACGAGCGGACGGTAGCCATGCTTTGCGAGAACATAGGCACAAAAAAGCCCTGCCGGACCGCTTCCGATAATAACCGGCCGGTGAACAAGAGTCTGTTCTCCGGATTTTGGGAACACATATGGCTTTTTCTCCGCTTTTACGATCTGGTTATTTTTCGCTTTCCGCAGTACGGCGTTCTCATCTTTTACTTTTACATCAAGCTGATAAACGTATTTTAATTCGGATTTCTTTCTGGCATCAATTGAGCGGCGTAAGAGCTCAATTTCCTGCAGATCGTGTTTTCCGATTTTCAGTGTTTTTCTTATTTTCTGTTCCAGTTCCTCCTGTGTGTGGGTGACTGGAAGCTTTAATTGCTGTATCCGAATCATGCATGTTCTCCTGCTGCAGCTCTTCCGGCTGCACTTCCGCTGGACCAGGCCCACTGGAGATTGTAGCCGCCGCAGACGCCGTCGACGTCCAGGGCTTCTCCCGCAAAGAAAATACCAGGGTGCTGTACCGATTCCAGAGAATCCGTAAGCTGGTCGAGCGTGATGCCGCCCGCACACACCTGGGCTTTTCCAAAGTCGGTCTGGCCGGTGATCTGTAAACGATATGATTTGATGGCGCCTGCCATTTCTTCCGGAGTCTTTTTCTTTCCGATCAGAACCGGAATGAGTTTTTCCGGAAGAAGACCGATCAGAAGCTCTTTTGGCGCTTTATACGGGCAGATTTCCTGCCGTCTGACAAGTTCTGCAGTAAGCTCCGATTCCGTCAGTTCCGGAAAGAAGTCTACGAGAAGTTCAGCGCGTTTTTTCTGCATGCAGGCACGCACAGCGAACCGGGAAATCTGGAATACCGGGATGCCGGAGACACCGTAGTCGGTAAGCTGCAGCTCTCCCTGTTCCGTCAGAATCTCCTGATTTTCAACCAGAAGCGTAATCTTCGCGCGCACCCGAACACCCGCCCAGGAGGAAAACTGGTTTCCTTTGCAGCGGAGCGGGCAGAGGGCCGGGGAAAACGGAATCGAAGCGAGCTGAAGCTGATCGGCAAATCGAAGTGTATCTCCGTCGGAACCGGCGATCTGGGAAGCACAGCTTCCGCAGCAGATGATGACGCTGTCAGCCGGGTACTGCCATCCTTCGGTGCGCACCAGATAACCATTTTCGGCTTTTTCCACTGCAACAGCCGTTTCCCGTGTCTTGATTTTTACCTTTCGGAATCTGGCTTCCAAAACCAGCAGCTCAAGAACGGACTGTGCCTGCTCGCTGGCCGGATAAAGCCAGCCTTCACGGCTCCGGATGCGGATGCCGAGCTGTTCAAAAAACTGTTCGGTGTCCTGTTCGGTAAACTGTTCGAGAACCCGTGATGCACGCTCCTGATTTCCCGTGCGGTAGCACGATGCATCCTGATAACGATTGGTAAAATTACACCGTCCGTTTCCGGTCGCAAGAAGCTTTCTGCCCGGTTTATCGTTCTTTTCCAGAACGGTGACCGCGGCACCGAGACGTGAGGCCCAAATTGCCGCCATCAGTCCGCTCGCGCCACCGCCGATAATTACCACATTTTTTGCCATTATAATGTCACCATACCGGCATCGACGAGTTTCTGAAGACTCATCAGAATACCGAATTTTGCGTGCTGCCACGTAAGCCCACCCTGAAAATAGACAGCGTACGGCGGTTTGATCGGTCCATCGGCAGAAAGTTCAATGGAAGAGCCCTGCACGAAAGCGCCAGCTGCCATGATAACTGGGCTGTCGTAACCTGGCATATCCCAAGGTTCCGGGGAAACGAAGCTGTCGACCGGGGCAGCTGCCTGGATACCCTGGCAGAATGCGATGACGCCTTCCGGTTTTCCAAAGGTTACCGCCTGAATGATGTCGTGACGGCTCTCGGTTCCGTTTGGAACAACGGCAAATCCCAGTTTCTCATAAACATTTGCAGCAAAGACAGCACCTTTTAATGCCGCTGCGGTAACGGTCGGTGCCAGGAAGAATCCCTGGTAGAAGGAACCGTTCACACCGAGTGTTGCGCCAACCTCTTTTCCAAGTCCCGGGGAGAGCAGACGGTATGCTGCATTTTCCACGTACTTTTTCTTTCCAACAATGTAACCGCCGGCCGGAGCCAGTCCGCCGCCCGGGTTTTTGATCAGGGATCCGACCATCAGATCTGCACCGACATTGGTCGGTTCGATCGTCTCCACGAACTCGCCGTAGCAGTTATCGACCATACAGATGACATCTGGTTTGATATTTTTAATAAATGCAATCAGTTCACCGATGCGGGTAACAGAAAGCGTCGGTCTGGTCTGATATCCTTTCGACCTCTGAATCGTCACCATCTTTGTCTTTTTGTTGATGGCATTTTTGATTCCTTCGTAATCGAAAGAGCCGTCCTCTTTTAAATCTACCTGGCGGTAAGTTACGCCATATTCCGCAAGAGATCCGACGGACGGGCGGATGCCGATCACTTCCTCAAGGGTGTCGTATGGTTTTCCAACAGGAGAAAGCAGTTCGTCGCCCGGGCGGAGATTTCCGGAAAGCGCCGTTGCAAGCGCATGGGTTCCGCAGGCGATCTGCGGGCGTACCAGTGCATCCTCAGTGCCGAAGCACGTTGCATAGACCTGCTCCAGCGTATCACGTCCCAGGTCATTGTATCCGTATCCTGTGGTTCCATATAAGCATGCCTCGCTGACCTTGCTTGCCTGCATGGCGTGGATGACCTTTAACTGGTTGTATTCTGCGATTTCATCAATTTTTGCAAAACGCTCTTTTAATTCTTCCTCAATTTTCGTTCCAAATGCGAAAACCTCTTTGGAAATGCCAAGTGTGCTGTACATAGCAGCTTTTTCTGTCAACATGATTGTTCTGCCACTCAAAATATGATCAAATATACTCATATCGAGATATTGTAGTTCTCACGAATCCTACTTACTGTTTCAAACGTGTATGCTTTTGACCAGCCGGAGCTGTATCTACTCACAAGTTCTGGTACACTCCACAGTCGTTAATTCCCGAAATGGCCTTCGGTACATATGTATCTCTGCGTTTCTTACGCACTCTGATAAGTTTTCACATCTCTCAGGTTTAATGCCGCATTCAGATCCCTGTCCTCGCAATACCCACAGCTGCACTGGTAAACCCGATTCGAAAGTTTTAAATCTTTTCGAATCTGTCCACAATTATGGCAGCGTCTGGAGGACGGATACCAGCGGTCTGCTATTCTCAGTTCGATTCCTTTTTCTGCACATTTTCCCTGCAGTCTTGTGCGGAACTCATAGAATTTCTGCGATGCTGTTGCTTTCGAAAGATGCCGGTTCTTCATCATACCTTTTACATTCAGATCTTCAATCGTAACAAAGGATGGCTTGGTTTTCACAATCCCTGCAATTGTTTTCTTAATATAATCGGTGCGGATATTGTCAATCCGCTGATAAAGCCGCTGTACCTTTAACTTTTGTTTTTGTATATTCGCTCTTTGAGTGGACACTCCTTTCTTTAAATTTTCATATTTACGGGAAAGACTTCTCTGTTCCCGTCTTAACTGTTTTTCCAGTTTCTTTATTTTTGCTGACTTGTTGATGTTTTGATAAACAGTTCCATCAGAAAGCACAGCAAAACTTTTGATTCCTAAATCAATTCCAATCCCCTCATTCCGGTTTTCTTCTTTTGGTGGATCAGGTACTTCCACCAGAACAGAAACGTAATATCTTCCGGCACGCATGGAAACCGTGCCGCTTTTAATTACATATCCGTCTTTCGTTGTCGGAAGATATCCTTTTTCCTTGATCCGTACCCATCCCAGGGTGGGAATATTGACCCGGTGCCGTTCGCAGAAACAATCCGTACGGTTGTTTTTTACAAAGTACATTTTGACGTTGGATTTATTTTTCTTTTTGTATCTTGGAAAATGACTCTGCCCTTTGAAAAATCTTGAAAATGCCGTACATGCATTTTCAAGAGAACGTTTTACCGATTTGGAACTGACCTCTTTGATCCAGGCATACTCCGGATTTTGGGGCAGATACTCATTATTCAGCCAGACGCTGAAGGATTTTCCGCTCATAAACTTTTCACCCTTCTCGTAACGTTTTCTGTTCTGGTCCAGATAAAAGTTATAAACATACCGGCATGTCCCGATCGTCCGGCGGATTTTCAGCTTTTGCTCATCCGTCGGATTAATTTCCGTCTTGAAGCTCTTCTGCAATTTCCTCATCTCTTTCTATCTGTTTCTTATACTTGCGCAGTCCGTATAATCTACACGAAAATACATGAAGAATGGAAATAATATCCTGCACCAGCTCTTCCTGCGGTGACAGGGATTCATTATTCACAACGATGATTGTTGTATGAAACTTCATACAGAACTTTTCAAACCATTCATAGCCAAACCGGATAAAACGGTCCTTATGTGTAATCACAATGGTTTTTACTTTCTGTTCCATAACATCATCCAGCAGTCGGTTCCACTTCGGCCGGTTATAATTTAAACCGCTTCCATACTCTTCGATACACTGGCCGACAATCATTCCTTTTGCGTTACAGTACTGGCGCAGAAATGCTGTCTGGTTCTGTAAATCATCTTTTTGATTTCGGGTCGATACCCTGGCGTAAAGAACTACCTGCCGCTCATCCTCTTCTGTATGAATTCCTTTAAATTGAAGGTACTGATCATAAGTGTAATAGCGTCTGTCTGTTGGAGTACGGTTGGCTTTTAAAATTCCTTCCCGGTCCCATCGCTGCAGCGTTTTGACGGAAACCCCTAATAATTCAGCAAAATCTTTTGGTTTATAATTTCTGATATTTGACGTGTTCATCGTACACCTCCATAGGTATATTTAAACACTTATTATATCTTTTGTCAACTTAGTTAATCACTTAACACTTCCTCCTTCTTCCTTTGCATCGGCCGAAACGGTTTCGTTCCAGCAATCCAGCATATAGGATAATATTTTTTCTTCGTCGTAAGCAAAATCCGGCTTGTTCAGCCAGATTACATCTTTTTCCCGTCGGAACCAGGTGAGCTGCCGTTTGGCAAAATGACGGGTGTCCCGCTTGATGATATAAATGGCCTCTTCCAGTGAACATTCCCCTGCAAGATACGGGAACAGCTCTTTGTAGCCCAGACCCTGCATGGAGACAAGTTCTCTCGTGTATCCCATTTCTTTCAAACGGGAAACTTCATCAACCAGTCCGTCGTGGATCATCTGATCCACCCGCCGGTCGATCCGGTCGTACAGAATCGAACGTTCATCGTTCAGCACAAAATAAGCAGAACAGTACGGGGATTCCTTCTGTTTCTGCTCCTCGTTGTGCTCCGAGATTTTCTGTCCCGTTTCATAATAATATTCCAGCGCCCGAATCACACGTTTGACATTGTTCGGATGAATCGTCTCCGCGGATGCAGGGTCAACTTCCGATAATTTCTGATACAGCTCTGCTGCACCGTACACTGTCGCCGCCTTTTCTTCCAGTTCTTTCCGGATTGGAAGCTCGCCGTGTGATTCCGTGAAATCAACTTCTTTTAGCAGTGCCTGAATATAAAATCCGGTGCCGCCCGTCACGATCGGAATCTGTCCGGCGGCGTATATTTTTTCCATCGCTTCATGCGCCAGTTCCACAAACTTCACGACGTGAAACTCTTCGGAAGGATCGAGCACATCGATCAGATAATGCGGAACGCCGCGCATCTCCTCCGGGCGGATTTTGGCAGATCCGATATCCATATGGCGGTAGACCTGCATGGAATCCGCGGAGATAATGGCCCCATTCACCGCTTTGGCAAGCGAAATCGACAGCTTCGTCTTGCCGACAGCGGTCGGACCGGTCAGGATAATCAAAGGTTTTTTCAAAAAAATCACCTACACAATTCTCTTAAATTTCTTTTCCAGTTCCCGCTTCGAGAGGGAAATGATCGTCGGGCGGCCGTGCGGGCAGTGGTACGGATCTTCGAGCGTCAAAAGCTCGGCAATCAGCTGTTCCGCCTCCGCATAGGAAAGATGGTTGTTCCCCTTGACAGCGGCCTTGCACGACATGGTCGCCAGACGGTCTTTTAAGATCTCCAGCGGCTTTTCGCGGACCTCCTCGAGATTGTCAAGAATCTCGATAAACAGTTCTTCTGTCGCAATGCCGTACAGATTGTGCGGCACAGCGTTGATCGCATAGTCCTTTCCGCCGAACGGGGAAATTTCATAGCCGAAGGACTGGAAGACATCCATGTAACGGGTCACAAGATCTGCTTCCTGCGGCGTTAAGGAGACGATCAACGGAGGACTCACCATCTGGGATGTGACGTTCTTTTCCCGGTAATTCTTCATCATCCGTTCAAACAGCACCTTCTCGTGTGCGGCATGCTGATCGATGATGTAGAGATTCTCGCCGTACTGAATCAGCCAGTACGTATCGAAAACCTGGCCGATAATGCGGTGCGATTTCTCTGCCTCCGGGGTAAGAAACTGCTCATCAAAGAGCTGCATCTGGCCTTCCGGCTCAGACGAAGCGGATGCAGATGAACGTTCTTCCGGCATGGAAGGCGTCTGCGGAACCGTCTCTGGCTCCTGCGGATGCTGTATTGCTTCCACGCTTGAGCTGCCTGCTGGATTTGTAACTTCCTGCTCCGCATTGCTGCTCTCCTGCTGATCCCACGCTTTTACATCCTTATTCCGCGCTGCTGCCTGCTGTGATTCAGCCATACGATTCGGTGTCTCTGTTTGTTTCAGAAACGTCTGAGAGGTCTGCGGCAAAGCAGTCTCCTTTTGCATTGGCATTTCTGCTGCAGTTTCAGCTGAACTCAGAACCGCCGTTTTTTCTGTCTGCACAGAATGATCTGCCGTCTTTGGCACGTTTCCTGCACCCGGCTCAAACAGTTCTTCCTCTTCCCGCGTCATTCCCGTCATCTGCTGAACCGGCACATACGTTTTCGCTGCGCGGTATCCATTTCGTTCCACCTCCGGGAAAATCGGCATTCTTCTGCTCTGGCTGGAAACCGGCTCCACCGGAAGGGACTGCCGTGCAAAGCCTTCTTTTACCTGCCGTTTCTGCTCGAACGGTTCCGGAACAACAATCTGTTCTTTCCGTGCCGCTTTTTCCTCTGCTTTCCGTTCCCTGTCGGAAGAAAGCGAAACCTTCACAATCTGCTCCCTGTGATTCAGGGCATCCGAGATCATATCACGCATCTGGCGGTAAATCTCCTCCTGATGGGAAAATCGCAGTTCCATCTTCGTCGGATGCACATTGATGTCGACTGCTTCTCCATCCATCTGGACATAGAACAGCGTAAACGGATATTTATGCTGCATCATCGATGTCTGATATCCGTCCTCGATCGCGCGGGCCAGCAGCTTGCTCCGCACATACCGTCCATTCACGTAATAATTTTCAAAATTCCGGTTTCCCCTTGAAATCACCGGTTTTCCGATAAAGCCGTCGATCGTCATCAGCGGGCTTTCCGAGTGAATCTCGATCAGCTCCCTCGCGATGTCGCGGCCGTAGATATTATAGACCAGTTCTTTTAAATTCCGGTTGCCGCTCGTATGGAGCTTCACCTGTGAATTCACCATATATTTAAACGAAATCCCCGGGTGCGACAGCGCAAGCTGCTCCACAACGGAAGTCACCGCATTCGCCTCCGTAACCGGCGTTTTTAAGAATTTCTGACGAGCCGGCGTGTTGTAAAAAAGATTCCGGACCAGAAAGGTTGTTCCGGTCGGGGCACCGACCTCCTCGTTGGCCTTCTCCGCGCCGCCCTCAATCACATACCGCGTTCCCGTCAGCGCATCCGGCGTTTTCGTAATCATCTCGACCTGCGCAACCGCCGAGATACTCGAGAGCGCCTCGCCGCGGAAGCCAAGAGATGCAATCTGCACGAGTTCTTCCACGGAACGGATCTTACTCGTCGCGTGGCGCAGAAAAGCGAGCGGCACCTGTTCGGCCGGAATGCCGCTTCCATTGTCCGTGATCCGCACCAGCGAAATACCGCCATCGCGGATTTCCACGGTAATTGCCGTTGCGCCGGCATCCATTGCGTTTTCTACCAGCTCTTTTACCACGGAGGCCGGCCGCTCTACGACCTCACCGGCCGCAATTTTATCAATCGTATTCTGATCCAGTACTGCTATGGTAGCCATGTTGTTCCTTTCTGTTTCGGATTGATTCTAACTTATGTTCTGATCCAGTATTCCCCTATTTCCAGCGGTTTTTCACCTTTCCCTGGAAACGGTACAGGGTATTTAAAGCATCCATCGGTGTCATATTCGAGATATCAAGCTCCGAGAGCTCTTTGATGATATCATCGTCCTGCACCGTATCGAACAGCGACATCTGTGCCATATCGACCTCGTCGTAGTGAACCGGCTTTGCCTTCGGTTTCTTCTGCATGGTCAGATCCTTGACTGCTGCGGTAATATCGGCATCACTTAACTGCTCCACCAGCTCCTGGGCCCGGGAAAGCACCGACTCCGGCACACCTGCGAGGCGCGCCACCTGGATCCCGTAGCTCTTATCTGCACCGCCCTGTACAATTTTACGCAGGAACACAATATCGTCTCCCTTTTCCTTGACGGCGATACAGTAATTGTGTACTCCCGGCAGCTTTCCTTCGAGCTCCGTCAGTTCGTGGTAATGTGTCGCAAACAGCGTTTTCGCACCGAGCAGCTTCGGATTCGCCACATGCTCGATGACCGCCCAGGCAATCGAAAGACCATCAAACGTACTCGTTCCCCGTCCGATCTCATCAAGGATCAAAAGACTGTTCGCGGTCGCATTCCGTAAAATATTTGCCACCTCCGTCATCTCAACCATAAACGTACTCTGGCCGCTTGCCAGGTCATCGGATGCGCCGACACGGGTAAAGATCCGGTCCACAATACCGATGTTTGCCTTCGAAGCCGGAACAAACGAACCGATCTGTGCCATCAGCACAATGAGGGCCGTCTGGCGCATATACGTCGATTTACCGGCCATGTTCGGTCCGGTGATGACGGAAACGCGGTGGTCACCGTTGTCAAGCAGGGTATCGTTTGCGATAAACATATCGTTTGGAATCATCTTCTCGACCACTGGGTGACGGCCGTCCTTGATATCAATCTTTCCGCGGCTGTTCAGCTTCGGACGCACATAGTGGTTGTGCTCGGCAACATAGGAAAGTGATGCATACACATCGAGCCGTGCCAGAGCCTGCGCCGTGCGCTGAATCCGCTCCGCCTCACCGGCAACCGTATCGCGCACCGTACAGAAAAGATCGTATTCCAGCGCATACAGTTTATCCTCCGCACCGAGAATCGTATCCTCGAGTTCCTTCAGACGCGGGGTAATGTAGCGCTCCGCATTCGTCAATGTCTGTTTTCTCGTATAGTAATCCGGGACAAGATCTTTAAACGAGTTCGTGACCTCCAGATAATAGCCGAATACCTTGTTGTATTTGACCTTCATATTTTTGATGCCGGTTTTCTCGCGCTCACTTGCCTCAAGCTCACTCAGCCACTGTTTGCCCTCGGTCTTGGCGTGACGGTAATTATCGACCATCTCGTTGTAGCCGTCCTTGATCATACCGCCGTCGCGCATCAGATACGGTGGATCATCCACGATTGCCGCATCGACAAGCTGATAGAGGTCTTCCAGCGGGTCGAGATCCTCCTGAATCTGCGCCAAAGCGCCGCCGTCAAACGAGTTTAAGAGCTGCTTGATGTAAGGCAGCATCTGCAGCGACGATTTAAAGGCGATCAGGTCACGCGGATTCGCGGACTGGTAGCTGATTCTTCCGACGAGACGCTCAAGGTCATAAACCGGACGGAGGTATTCACGGATTTCCTCGCGGAGCATCGCCTGCCCCGTTAGAGCCTCTACAGCATCGAGTCTTGCATTGATTTCCTCCTCGTCGATCAATGGCTGCTCTACGTAGCTTCGCAGAAGACGTGCGCCCATCGCCGTGCGGGTTTTATCGAGAACCCAGAGCAGGGAGCCGCGTTTCTGCTTCTCACGCAGCGTTTCCACAAGTTCAAGATTCCGGCGGCTGGAGCTGTCGATCAGCATATATTTGTCTGTCACATACGGTGTAATCGAATTCATGTGAGACAGATCCGATTTCTGTGTCTCGTGCAGATACTGGAACAGCGCACCGGCTGCAATTGTTCCGCAGTTGTAATCGGCGATGCCAAGGCCTTCCATCGTAGCAGCATGGAACTGTTCCTGCAGCGTACGGCGGCAGATGTCATCATCGAAATACCAGTCTTCCAATGCATTCACGCAGATATGAAGGCGGGTCCGGAGATCCTCCACATCAATCCCGCAGAGCAGGAACGACTGATTGCAGATGATTTCCGCCGGCATAAACTTCGTGATCTCATCCACCAGGCGGCGCGGCTTGTCCATTTCCGTGACGAGGCACTGGCCGGTCGAGATATCTGCTGTAGAGATACCGAAGCATCCCTCCATGCAGACGATCGACATGATGTAGTTGTTCTTCGTCTCATCAAGTCCCTGCGGGATCAGCGTCGTACCCGGTGTGACAACGCGGATGACTTCGCGCTTTACCATGCCCTTTGCCTGTTTCGGGTCCTCCATCTGCTCGCAGATCGCAACCTTATGGCCGTTCTCTACAAGACGGTTGATATACCCTTCTGCAGCGTGATACGGGATACCGCACATCGGAGCGCGCTCCTCCATGCCGCAGTCCTTTCCGGTCAGCGTAAGCTCAAGTTCTTTGGATACCAGGGTGGCATCCTCGAAGAACATTTCGTAGAAATCACCTAAGCGGTAAAACAAAATGGTATTAGCCGGGTCAGTCAAGCCCGTCTTCGTCTGGCAATAATGTACCATCATAGGCGAAAGCTTCTCACACTGATCCAGCGCATCCTGTGCTGTCACAGGCCGCGTGGACATCAGTGCCGGCGCTTTTACCGCTGTGTTTTTTGTTTCTGTATCGTTCATTTGTATTTCATACCTTTTCTCAAGAATAAATATAAGAAGTATAACAAACGTCATACCTGCACAATTTTAGCATGAAACCAGAAATTGTGCAAGATTCACAAGCGTATAAAATGCCCCCTTCCTGTCAGTGGTTTTTTCTCAAAACCAGCCGTCCAGGAAGCGAGCATTCCCTTTAATTTTTCTTTTTTTGTCTCCATTTTGAGAAAGACGAACCAATCAACAGGATCAGCACAAAAACAACGGCAACCGTTTCATAAATCTGCACGCCGGTGTTGACAGGATTGTCGTCAATTGAGCGGTAATCGCGCTCCAGACGCCACAGCATCGCCATCCGGTCCATGAAATCAATCTGCCGCGTGCCGTCCGTCTCGGTCTTAAAGACGGCACAGTAAAGATTCGTGTACCACTGGTCAAGAAGACTGACCCCTGATCGCCCGATCTTTCCGCTGCCGATCTCCTCGTCATTTTCATCATACAGAATCCTGCCGCTTCTCGAACTCTGGTAATCGAGCGGCGTTTCATCTACATCAAGGAAAATCAGTCTTGTATCTTTTCCATAGGAGGTATCCACATACTGCTCCTGCGCATAGCCAAGACACGTACCGGATGCGTCGTAATAGCCGTACGTCGTGCCGGAGCCTTCTCTGTCATTGATGGGCTCATCCTCCACATAGTCAATCGAAAACCACTCCTCCTCGTTGATATAGACCGTATTCTTCTGAAGATAGCCCGCCACTTTTCCGTCTGCCACAATCTTCGTCTTTCGTTTACTTCCATACAGGTCAAAGTAGATTTCTATGGTTTCTGCCGATGTAAGCGCCTCTTTTGCCTCATCCGCAGTTGCAAACTCAGATTCCGGCACTCTTTCTTTTCCGCAGCCGCCAAGCACCAGAGCGGCGGCAAGAAAAAGACCAGCGGCTGTATATATTCTCTTTTTCAACTGCCTTTTTCCTCCGCCTTACTTGTTATCTTTGTAATACTCATTTGCCTCATCGTACATCATATCGAGCAAGGCGTATTTATCCTGGAAATCCATCACCTGCGTACCGTTATCCTCCAGGTTCACATAGAGATTGCACTGTGAACCGGACCAGTCCATCTCTTTTTTCGCAGAACCGATCACCGTTCCGCCCTCTGTATAAATGGTATGTCCATCCTCTGATGCGTAATATGGTTTTTCGTTCAGATCTGCATCGAGAAAAATAATGTAATACGCTTCCGGCATCTGATCCGGTGTCGTCACGCGCTCCTGTGCATAGCCAAGCAGGTTGTTGTCCGGATCATAGAATGCATAGGTAGTAGCGGATTTTGTCATCTTATTGATTTCTTCGTCCGTCACAATTTTCATATGGAACCATTCTTCGCCGGAAATAGAGATCGTCCAGGTCTGATCAAAGAGACCGCTGTTTTTCATATACGCGGCAGCCTTTTCATCCGCATAAATGTTTCCCGAAGCGTCAACGTTATCCAGATCACAGCGCATGCGGACGGACGAAGCCGATGCAAGGGCTTCTTTTGCCACATCCGCGTTTTCATACCCTAACTTTTCTTCTGCCGCCGAGCAGCCGCACAGAAGCAGAAGTCCTGCTGTAAAACCCAAAAACAATTTTGTCGTTTTTCTCATAGATTCCCCTCTCTTTCTTTTGTCAGGACCGATTGGAAAGACCGCCGTCTTTGTCGCGTGCCAGTTCTCTTGCCGCCATCACAGCGAGTGCGGTCAGCTGCGGCAGATATTTTGCATCGTAGACAATCAGAAACGCATTGTCGAACATGATGTTTCCGACGGTAAGATCCATATTGTCGACGATGGCGCCGATCATAGTTCCGTTCAGTTTTACCGAGTAATTGTGGCCGATGGAGCCGGCGTATTCCCGGAGTTCCAGTTTTCCCTCCGGCAGTTCCATCGAGAACTGATCCCGTACGAGTGCAAACTGCTTTTTCAACACACCATACGGCTCGCCGTACAGATAAAAACGGTACGTCGGCAGCGCGTGGAGCAGTTCCTTCGTCATACGGAAGATTTCGGTGTGCATCGCATCGTAGATATAAAATGTTTTCAGCGGCACGGTGCTGTCGATCTCGTAAACCAGGTTTCCGTCTGTATCCTCCAGATCGAAATGCTGGCCCGTCAGGCGGTAATCCTCCGTGAAAGTGTAAATCTGGGACGCCGAAATCTTCTGAAACGGCTGTACCGTTCCAGTTTTGACGAAATGCTCCAGATTCGCTTTTAATTCGCTCTGGAACATCATCAGATCGGAATGGTAGCTTAGATGGTCTGCGAGGTTCTCTGCAACATCTTCATGAATCGGATACACGGGTGTGGTGAGTTTCTTTTTGATAAAGCCTTCGATGAAGGAATATCCCAAATAACCGACATGACCGTCTTTGGTCAGCCAGAAGTAGAGATATTCTCCCTTGGCGTCCGGTCCGAAAACGAGTGCTTTCTGCCGCATCGTGTAGAATTTTGCAAGCCATGCAGAACCGAACGGTGTATCGACGTTCTTGTAAGCCTCATAAAATTCTTCGATTTTCCGCGGCTTCTCCATGGAGATCATGGCAATCATATCCGTCATGGAATTGTAGTTCTCCGGGGTTGCCATGGACCAGATGGCAATGCCGAAAATCAGGACAACCGTGGCGATGGTGAGTGTGATCGTCTCTCCGTAGCCGACCGCCATCAGATAGATGCCCAGCAGCGTGACAGCGCCGCCTGCGATGCGGAATTTCCATTTTCTCTTTTTCAACTGAATACCGCCTCCTCTCTTTTCGTTACTTTTATTGTACTTGCTCCCCTTTTTTGTGTCAATTGAAACTCGCTCCTCCGCTCTATTTTGTTCTGCCTGGCGGGACAAAGAAAGCGTGTCGGCGCATCTTTTTTTGTCAGAATGCATCCGGCACGCTTTGTTTCAAAAATTTAATGAACGAAAAGAAATTATGAAATTGGAATCACGCGTCCCGTTTCTGCCATAGTTCGGTGGGAAATGGAAATTACGGTACGGTTTTTGGAAACCCTTTGCAATGCATTTAATACCATTTTTTCCGTCTCTGCATCAAGGTTTGCGGTAATCTCATCGAGGAGCAGAATTTCAGGCTCCGCTGCGGCTGCACGGGCAATCGAGAGGAGCTGCCACTGACCCTGTGAGAAGAGATCCTGTGTACAGATCGTATCATATTGGTCCGGAAGCGCCTCGATGGTCTTTGCAAGTCCGGTCAGCTCTGCTGCTTTTTTTACATCTGTATCCGAAATCTTTGCATCATACAAAGTAATCTGGTCTTTTACCGATCCCGGCACCATGTGGAACGACTGCTCCACATAGCCGAAAACCTTTCGTTTCTTCGCATCCGGCAGATCGACAGATGGAACGCCCCAAATCAGAACCATTCCTTTCTGTGGCTCATATAAACCGAGCAGCAGTTTGAAAATAGTACTCTTTCCGGCACCCGTTCGTCCCAAAAGTGTTACCTGCTCGCCTTTTTTGATCTGCAGACTTACATCGTTTAAGATGACCTGGCTTTCGTCATATCCAAACGTCACATTTTTTAGCTCAGCCGCTATGCCGTAATCTGTATTTTCAGTCAGCGCAGCCGGCTCTTTCTTCTCTTCCAGGCTGTAAAATTCATTGATTCTTTCCATACCGGCAAACGCAGACTGAATTGTCTGGATTTCCATACCAAGACTTTCGACCGGAGCAAAGATCTGGGAAATATAGTTTATAACAGCAACGGCGGTTCCGGCGGACATGCCGAACAGCTTTAAAACGGTCGAATTGCCGGAGGCCGAAAGCAGCATGACAACAGCAACAACAATGGCATTTAAAATCAGGATGACCGGAGAATAGACGGCATCGTAAAAATTGGTCTTCTCCATTGCGCTGTAGCTGTCATCAATATAGTGCGCATACTGCTGCTCCATATACGTCTCTTTCTGCAGACAGTGGATGGTACGGATGTTGTGCAGCGTCTCCGGAACGTGACCCGAAGCACGGCTGACTGCACGGCGATTGGCAATCTGGGAGGTCAGCATGTTTTTCTGGATGTAACGGGTAAAGAGGAACAGAACAGGGAGTAAAATAATCAGAACAATCGTAAGTCCACGATTAGTCACCCAGATGACGGCAAGAATGCTTAAGATTTTGCACGCATCGGCAAACATACTGATGATCCCGGAGGTAAACAGGTTTTCCACTGTGTCGACGTCACCGACAAATCTTGATACGAGAGCGCCCGGCTCCTGGCGGTTCAGCTCGTTGGCGGAAAGGCGTCCGAACTTTTCCATCAGACTGCTTCGGAGTGCATGTGTAATTTTCTGGCCGAATACCGTCAGAAGACTCTCTCGTGCCGACTCCAGAAGACCCGTCAGGGCAAGAAGTCCGAAATACAGCAGAATTCCTTCCATCCAGAGGGTATGCTTCTTTGTCAAAAGGTCAATCAGCTGTGCCAGCACAAGAGGCGGGAGCAGTGCGAAAATAACCGCACCGCAGACGACTCCCAAAAGTGCGGCTGATAAAACGCCGTGTTTTCGAACGGTTTCTTTGATTACCCGCAATACAGATTCTTTCTTTTGCATCAAAAGCTGCCTCCCTTCGTCTGATTGCTGCAGAGCTCTGCGTAGGACGGAACCGTTGCAAGGAGTTCCTCATGTGTGCCGACCTTCGTATGGCACTCATCCATCCAGATGACCTGATCCATCTGGTCGAACAGATAGAGGCGATGGGAAATGAGGATTATAATAGAGTCTTTTGCCAGCTCCTTTAAATTTACAAAAATTTGTGCCTCCGTCTCTTTGTCGAGTGCCGAAAACGGATCGTCGAGAACCAGAACCGGCCGTTTGTGGTACAGGGTTCGCGCAAGGGCAAGGCGCTGCGCCTGACCACCGGAGAGGCGGATACCGCCCGTTCCGACCAGGGTATGGATTCCGTTTTCCATTGCTTTCACTTCATCTTCCAGGCAGACGACTCGGATCATCTCCTCTGCGCCCTCTTTTCCCCCGAGACGGATATTCTCTTCCACACTTCCATGGAACAGCTCCTGGTCATGGCCAAGATAACCGACCATGCGGTTCCGGTCTGCTTTTTCCATTTTTCCAAGTTCTTTTCCGCCGAAGGTGATGCTTCCCTCATACGGCGACTCGCAGAGAAAAGTCTTTCCAAGCGTTGACTTTCCGCATGCGACAGGTCCCGTTACACCGATGATCTGGCCAGGAGCCGCCTGAAACGACAGGTCATGGATGATCTCTTTTCCGTTTGGATAGGCAAAATGCAGGTGATCGACGTTAAGCTCTGCAGGCGCTGCGGCTGGAAGCTCCGGTTCTGTTTTGGAATTCTGCAGCAGAGGTTTGATTCGTTTCCAGGAAACCTGCGCTTTATGTACCGCATTAAAAAGCTTCGCAGCGCTCGATGATTTGGTGGCAAGCTTTGTGTAGCAGGACAAAAACGTGGTAAATACGGCGATGTTCCACGGTGTCCATCCCTCCTGCAGGACGTTTCTGCCTCCAAAATACAGGATAAACAGAATGCTCGTCATCGAGATCATACGGTAAATCGGCGGCATAGCTGTGTTCCAGATATTGGCGCGCACAGCGGCAGATTCGTAAGCCGAAAGATTCTCCTCATAAGCGGCCTTTCTGTCCTCCTCACAGCCAAAGACACGATACGTGATGGCATTTGTCGCACGGTCCAGGGTTGCAGCACTTAATGCACCCGACTGTACCTTATAGGCAGCGCCCGTTTTCTGTACCATGACCTTCATCTTTTCGGCAATCACGTAGGAAATGGGTGGGAAAATCATGCAGAGAAGAGCCAGGCGCCAGTCGTACCAGAGCAGCATACACGCATAGGCGAGAAGAGCAACACCGGTATCAAAGATTTCCGTTGTAAATTTCCGCATTCCTTCTACGCAATCGTCTACATCGAGAATGGCCTTCGTCAGTATATTTCCGGTACCTTCCGCTTCCAGCTCCAAACGGCTTTTGCGAACCAGCGTTCCGTAAAGAATCTGCTTCATATGCCGGTTGACGTTGTTGGCAAATCTTCTGACATAGAACCGTTTGAAATAGCGGGAAACCTGCACAATGCCAATACTCACGACATAGGCCGTGACCAGCATCAGCATCTGGTGGAAGGTTCCTGTGCCGCCGAGGAGATCAACCAGCTTTCCTGTCATTTTTCCCTCAAACCAGGGGCCTGCAAGAAGTCCCAGATTATAGATGAGACCGGAAACCGTAACAAAAAAGAGAATTTTCCATTCTTCCTGAAAGTAAGAGAGCATCCGGTTCGGGCGAAAGGTTTCATCCTTCATCGCTGCTGCCTCCTTCTGCTGTTGCTTTTATTGTTTTATCTGCTTTTTCACTTAAAATTTTTGAAAGTTCCGCAAAATGATTCTGCCGTTCTCTCTTCGATTTCCAGTACAGCTTGTCCAGTGTTTCGCAGAAGCTTTCTGCCTCCTTTTCCGGAAGCTCCAAAAGCAGCCATTCATAAAAAACCGTTTCAATTTCTGCTTTGGAATTTTTCAAAGTTTCTGCTTTTTCCGTAGCATACAGAAGCTGGCTTCTGCCGTCCCACGGATTCGGTTTCCGGATCAGATATCCCTTTGCCTCAAGGCTTGCAGCGCGTCTTGCAGCGGCTCCTTTATCAATCTTTAACTGTTCGCGCACTTCCGTCTGCGTGATGCCCGGATGATGGCGCACCAGATGGATAAAGTCAAATTCTGCTGTGCCGATGCCCTCTTCTTTCATTGCCTGAACCGTAAATTTCCCGGCTTCCCGCGCTATTTTTGTTATTTTCCGTTCTGTTGGATCCATTTTTCTGTTCCTCCTGTCCATTCTCAATCTGTTTCAAATAGATGCATATACAACTAATTAGATGATAGTACAACTAATCGAAATTGTCAATCTATAGATCTTCTGGTTGACGAAGTATCGTCCGAACTTTATAATAGAAGTATTCGGCTGTTAAAAACAGTCAGTCTATCAATAAGGAGATGTATCTTATATGGAAAAGAAACATACGCGCGGCAGCTTTACCGGATCGATCGGCTTCGTGCTTGCTGCCGCAGGAAGCGCGGTTGGACTGGGAAATATCTGGCGTTTCCCTTATCTTGCCGCAAAAGACGGAGGCGGAACCTTTATTTTAGTTTATATCGTACTGGCTCTGACCTTTGGATTTACCCTGCTGACAACTGATATTGCCATCGGAAGAAAAACCGGACAAAGTCCGCTTGTCGCTTACGGTAAAATTCACCCGGGCTGGAACGGTCTTGGCTTTCTCGCCAGTATCGTGCCGGTTGTCATCCTGCCTTACTACTGCTCCATTGGCGGCTGGGTATTAAAATACCTGTCTGTGTTTCTCACCGGACATGGCACTGCTGCTGCCGAGGATGGTTACTTTACCGGCTATATTACCGGTACATGGCAGCCGATTGTGTGGTTGGGAATCTATCTTTTTCTTACCGCATTCGTTGTATATCGTGGTGTCAATAAGGGAATTGAAAACTACAGCAAAATTCTGATGCCGATCCTTCTGATTTTAATCATCGGAATTTCCATTTTTTCGCTGACACTGACCCATACCGATGCAGACGGTGTAGTCCGTACGGGACTGCAGGGTATGAAAATTTATCTCGTTCCGAATTTTAAAGGAATGACGCCGCAGAAATTTTTCACCGTCTTTGTCGATGCACTCGGACAGCTTTTCTTTTCGATCAGCGTTGCGATGGGTATCATGGTTGCCTACGGTTCCTACGTAAAAAAAGAAACAAACCTGATGAAATCGATCAATCAGATTGAGATTTTTGACACCATTGTTGCGCTGCTCGCCGGTTTGATGATCGTTCCTGCCGTATTTACCTTTATGGGGACAGAGGGTATGTCTGCCGGCCCTGGTCTGATGTTTGTCTCCCTGCCGAAGGTCTTTCAGTCCATGGGAGCAGCAGGCGGCGTAATCGGAACCATTTTCTTTCTTATGGTCTCCTTTGCAGCCATTACATCTTCCGTATCGGTCATGGAATCCATTGTTTCCTGTATGATCGACAAATTTCACATCAGCAGAAAGAAGAGCACTGTGATTGTAACGGTTTATGCGTATCTCGTCGGTATCATCGTATGCCTCGGCTACAATGCGCTTTATTTTGAACTGAAGCTTCCAAATGGCGCAACGGCTCAGATCCTGGATGTCATGGATTTTATCAGCAATAACCTTCTGATGCCGCTTGTCGCACTTCTCTCCTGTATTCTGATCGGATGGGTTGTAAAGCCGCAGGTCATCATCGATGAGGTGACGCTGGGAGGATATAAGTTCGGTCGAAAGAGGCTGTATATCGTCATGGTGAAGTTTATTGCACCCGTGCTCCTTGCCGCACTGCTGCTGCAGTCGTTCGGTATTTTAAACGTCTGATCACTGCGATACCAGATTGCTATGTGCTTTGCACTCACGCAATCTTCAAAAACATTCGTAATCCGCTCATTTTCCTTCGAAAAATGGCTCCTTACTTATGTTTTTGGCGAGTCAAGAGATCAAAAAAGCATGTTTTCCGGTGGCTTTTCCAGAAAACATGCTTTTTTTGTGCCTGTCTGCACATATTTCTAACAGGTGAAACCCTTACATCCTGCGAATTAACGTTCCATTTACACCAAGTATCTCTCCGTCAAATTCCCGGGCAAAAAGTACTTTCCCGTCTCCTTTTACTTTTATCTCCTCATCCGATGCGTTGAGCAGAACTTCGATTTTATTTCCCTCTTCGTCTAGTTTAATATACTCTACACACCGATCATTTTCATAACCATTCGGAAAATGGAAATGCAGGCTTCTGCACACTTTTTCATTTCTTCGAAGCATGATCAGTTTCCGCATCGTTGCAATTTTTTTCTGATTCTCTTCGCTTTCAATTTCACTCCAAGGCATACATCTTCTGCAGTCCGGATCATGAGCGCCTTCCATTGCGATCTCCGTTCCATAATAAATACAGGGGCTTCCCGGAAGCGTAAAAAGGATTGCAAGCTGCTGGTAGAACTTGTCCAGATCGTGAAAACGGTTCATCAGCCTCTCGGTATCGTGGGAATCCAGGAGATTAAAAAGTACATCGTTATTTTGTTGCATATACATGGTATAGCAACGGTTTACCATATATTCAAATTCTTCTTTTTTCATTGTTTTATCAAGAAAGAAATCATGGATTCCGCTAAGCAGCGGGTAGTTCATGACAGAATCATATTCATCTCCCTGCAGCCACTGGCTTGCATCATGCCAGATTTCCCCCAGAAGATAAATATCCGGCTTTATCGTTTTTAAATGCTCTCTTATCCGCTTTAAGAACCTGTGCGACACTTCGTTTCCTACATCGAAACGAATTCCGTCGATATCAAACTCCCGTACCCAGTCCTCGCAGATTTTACAGAAATACTGTATCACCTCTTCGTTGTTTGTGTTCAGCTTTGGCATCCCGTCTGTAAATGCAAAGGAATAGAACCGTCGGTCTCTGGTGTCTCCCCTTTTTTGAACCTGTTCCCAGTCCTCTACCATAAACCAGTCCGCATAACGAGACTCTTTTCCATGCTCCAGGATATCTATCCACGGCTCAAATTTTCTTCCACTATGATTAAACACTGCATCTACCATAATGCGGATTCCTTTTTCATGTGCTTCTTTGCAAAGCACTTTCATTGTATCCGCATCGCCAAAAAACGGATCTATTTTTGTATAATCGGTCGTGTCATATTTGTGGTTGGATTCTGCTTTCATGATCGGATTCAGATAAATACCGGTAATCCCAAGTTCCTGCAGATACGATAATCTCTGACGGATCCCTTCCAGGTTTCCTCCGAATTTTTCTTCGTTTGTTACGGTTCCGTGATTTCTCCAGGGTGTGATATCATCTCCGTTTTTTTCCGGTGTCCCGTTGCAGAACCGATCCGGGAAAATCTGATACCAGATCGTTTCGTTTACCCATGACGGTGTACGATTGATATCTGCCGGGTTCATCCAGGGTACAATAAAGCACTGCTGCATACGACCATCCATCCGGAGCTGTTCTTCTGTCAGGAAACCATCCTCAAAATAATACCAGACTTCCTTTTCCGTCCGCAGCTCGAAATAATATTTGCATCTTTTGTATTCCGGAAGAAGCGTTGTTGTCCACCAGATCTGATAAGGCAGACGTTTTTTATATATCATTTCCTCTCTTTTTCCGATCCACTTTTCTTTTCCGCCCAAAATTCCGGCTTCATAAGGATCTCCGTAATGGATAAAAACCTGTTTTACATCATATCCTGTCTTGATATTGACAATCAGTCTGTCCTCATCCAGGGCATAACTCATCTGTTCTGAAGTTTTATGGTATACACCGCTAAATTCCATCTCATTTTCCTCCCGTATAGCTCTAAAGCTGTTTTTTGCATCCTTGTAAGAAACACGATCACTTTTTGTTTCGTATTGTTTCGTAACTTTACTATAAGCCTTTTTTATTTCTTCGTCAATCAATTTCCATTTTTCCCTACGCTTTCGTAAAATTCAGATAATTTTCAGGATGATTTTTGTGCAGGATGCTTTCTTTTTTCGAAACTTAACGAAATATTTCTTTTTCAAGGTATTGATTGCTTTTTATCTTATGATTTTATATAATGATACCGGGATCAAAAGGTCTTTTGACACCTATGATAGCTGGGAGTTTACATTTTTTGTTTTGTGAAAGGATTGCCGATTATGACTACCATTCAGGATATTGCTGATAAAATGGGAGTTTCCAAGAGCACGGTATCTAAAGCGCTCAATGACGCGCCTGATATCAGCGAAGCTTTACGGAAACAGGTTTTGGAAACTGCCGTGGCTCTGGGTTATACGAAGCTGCGGCGTTATAAGAAACCGACGAAAAAAATCTGTATTATAATAGAAAAAGAGAATATGCGGTATCAGGAACCGCATCATTTTGCCTATGATATCCTGGTAGGTTTTCGTCAGATGGCAGAACCTGCAGGCTTTGATGTTGAAATTGTGCCTGTTGATATTAAGACCCAAAGAAACCGGCATTATGATGTTTTCATGCTGGAGCATGATTATATAGGAGCTTTTGTGATCGGCTTTTCCCTGAGCGATCCCTGGATTCAGGACTTTAAAATCAGCCGCACACCGGCTGTTCTTTTCGACAACTATATAGTAGGGAATCCTTCCACCGCTTATGTAGGTATTGATAATGAGGAGGGAATGGAGCTTGCCGTCTCTTATCTTGCCGGACTTGGACACCGGAAGATCGCCTATCTGAGCAGCTCCCTCGGTGCCCGGGTTCTCCAGGCACGCCATGCTGCCTTTCTCCGTTCCATGCACCAGCATGGACTGAAGACTTCTCCTGCTGCGATCGGCTGTTCTTATTATCTGTCAGAATGTATGGAAAAGCATCTTCCCCGTTTTCTGGAAAACGGAATCACTGCTATTATTTGCAACCAGGATACCCTTGCTAGTGCAACGCTCACGCAATGTCAGCAGCTGGGATTCCAGATTCCTGATGATATCAGCATTATCGGATTTGATGATCTGCCGATTGCTGCTTGTACGTCACCGCCCCTTACAACCATCAGACAAGATCGGCTGGAGCTCGGAAAAAGTGGATTTTTTGCATTGTCAAGTCTTCTCAATCACATCCCAATCAGTACGTATTTGTTGCATGCACAGCTGATTCAGCGGGAATCGACAGGGAAGGTTCCTTCATAAATTCATCTCATCAACAATATTTGCCGGTTTTGCAGTCATTTCTACCCATGCCGGTATAAAACCGCTTTTGACAGCGTTTCTTACAGATCTGACATTAGACCAGGCGGTACAGTAAAAAGGTACTTTTCCCCTGTTTATGATCTCTTTTGTAAGTCTGCTTGTCAGTGCAGAGGCAATCCCCTGTCGTCTGTATTCCGGCAAGACATCCACACCGATCTGCCACATATCGTCGCAATCGGCAGAACAGGCGGCAAGTCCCACCAGCGTACTTCCATCATATGCGCCGACGCCAAGTACATCCAGATTCTTCCGATCTTCGCAAAGCGCATTGCTCCATTCCGGTCGATACAAATCCGCAAAATCTTCCTGTGTCAATACTCGTGTCTCATAGGCGCAGGAAAGAGTCGGTATCCGGCTGATGTCCGGCAGATAGTATTCTGCCATGAAACATATTTTGTGACCTTTTTCAGCTAAACGTTCATTCAGCCAATGCATGTTTGGTGTCTCAAAACAGTGGTAAAATTCGAATTTGTCTACATACGCAGATACCAGATCCATAGTCTCCGGTATGGAAGCCGCCATGATATTATTTCCATAAGAAACCAGATTGCAGGTAATAGGCTCTTTCAAATATTTGCGGGCCTTCTTTCCTAATTTTATGGGAACAACAACATTTTTGTCCGCCTTGAAATCTTCCACGCGGCACCCCATATCTTCCGCAGACTGCCTCATGGCAAGCTCCATCATTTCACGATTCATCATATGCTTTTCTCCTTTATGAGTTTGTAATAGAAACTGCTGGGCATCAGAGAAGCTCATTCCCTGCAGTTATTTCTGTGGATCAATTTATGATTATTCCTGGCTCTTTTTCATCTCTGCCTCAAATGTGTTTTCCGTCATATGCGCCCGCAGAATATGAAGCAGCACTCCCGCCGCCCGCTCCATTGCAGCCGGATCGATAGAGGAATAGTTCATGACATACGTATTTTCCTGCTTTATTGCCTCCGCCGCATCCGCGTAATAGCCGGAGAGCGGCTTTAATTTCACACCACGGGATTTCGCCTGCGTGACAATCGACTCTTCTTTCAAATCCGTGCGAAGATGCATCAGAAAATGAACGCCTGCTTCTTCCTCCTCGATGGTCACGTAATCACCGAGCGGCTTCTTTTCGAGTTCCTGTAAAATCAGATCTCGTTTGTTCTGATAATAGTTTCGCAGCCGGTTGATATGTTTTTCGAAACTGCCATTCTCAATAAACTCTGCCAGTGTGTACTGCTCAAAGTTGGAGACGGTGCAGGAATAAAACGACAGCTCGCGATAAAATTTCTCCGCTAATGTCTGCGGAAGCACCATATAGCTGATCCGTACCGTGGAGGCAAGTGTTTTTGTAAACGTATTCATATAGATGACCTTGTCCGAAACGTCGATACTCTGCAGTGTCGGAAACGGCTTTCCGCCGAGACGCAGCTCACTGTCATAATCGTCCTCAATGATATAGTGATGATCTGATTTTGCTGCCCAGCCGAGCAGTTCATAACGGCGGCTGACCGGCATGACTGTCCCGGTTGGAAAGTGATGGGACGGGGAGGTATGAATAATATCAACCGATCTTTTTTCCAGCTCCTGCACCGAAACACCGTCCTGGTCGAGCGGCACTGGCTCGTACCGCACCTTCATACTCTCATAAATCCGCGCAATTTTGTGATACCCGGGATCCTCTACTCCATAAACAAGATCGTTTCCGAGAAGCTGAATCAGAAGGTTATGCAGATACTCCGTTCCTGCGCCGACAATAATCTGCTCCGGCAGCACCTGCATTCCACGAAACTCTCGCAGATATTTTGCAATCGCACTGCGCAGCTTTAAAATCCCGGCGCACGGGGAATTGATCATGAGCTGGATCCGGTTGTCATTCAGGACAGCACGCACCGTCCGCGTCCAGATTGTAAACGGAAAAATCTCGCTGTCCGTCTGGTTACTGGAAAAATCCGCAAAATAGGAAGTCTCCCCGTTTGCTACCTGCAGGATCTCTTTTGGCACCGCATCCCGCATGGAATCCTCAATTTCCAGATCAGCCGCATAGAATCCGCGCTTTGGCATGGAATACAGATAGCCTTCCGCAACAAGCTGCGCATAGGCATTCTCGACGGTAATGACGCTGATACCCAGATTTTTCGCGAACGTCCGTTTCGACGGCAGCTTCTCTCCAGGGCGGATATTTCCCAGCAATATGTCATTTTTGATACATTTATATAAATATTCATACAGGGAATCTGACCCTATATTGGAAAAATTATACGTCAGCATCCGACCGCTCTCCTCTCATCTGACCTTACTGAATATATTTGTTTTGGCAATTTTTTTATAGTCACTTTACCAGTATACTGTGAGGCAGAGCAAAAGTAAAGCCAAAACAGAAACTAAAATTTTTCAGACACGGAGGAACTTATTATGACAGCAGCAAATGAGAGATACAAACTGAACAAAGAACTGGCACAGATGTTAAAGGGTGGCGTGATCATGGACGTTACCACTCCGGAGCAGGCGCATATTGCCGAGGAAGCTGGTGCCTGTGCCGTTATGGCACTGGAGCGGATTCCTGCAGACATCCGTGCAGCCGGCGGCGTTTCCCGTATGAGTGATCCGAAGATGATCAGCGGCATTCAGGAAGCCGTTTCCATTCCGGTTATGGCAAAATGCCGCATCGGCCACTTTGTAGAGGCACAGGTTCTTGAAGCCATCGAAATCGACTACATCGACGAGAGTGAGGTTCTCTCCCCGGCGGATGATGTCTACCATATTAACAAACGAAATTTCAAAGTACCGTTTGTCTGCGGTGCAAAAGATCTCGGCGAGGCACTCCGCCGGATCAACGAGGGAGCGTCTATGATCCGTACCAAAGGTGAGCCGGGAACCGGCGATATCGTACAGGCGGTCCGCCATATGAGAAAAATGAACAGCGAAATTCAGAAACTGACCTCAATGCGTGAGGATGAGCTGTTTGAGGCAGCCAAGGTCCTGCAGGTTCCGTACGATCTTGTTCAGTATGTTCATGATAACGGCCGTCTCCCGGTTGTCAACTTTGCAGCCGGCGGTGTGGCAACTCCTGCCGATGCAGCGCTGATGATGCAGCTTGGAGCAGAGGGTGTTTTTGTTGGTTCCGGTATCTTCAAATCCGGCAACCCGGCAAAACGTGCGGCTTCCATCGTAAAAGCCGTTACCAACTACACCGATGCGAAACTGATCGCAGAACTCTCCGCTGATCTCGGCGAGGCTATGGTCGGCATCAACGAGCAGGAAATCGCCTTACTGATGGCAGAAAGAGGAAAATAATGAAAATTGGAGTGCTTGCACTGCAGGGTGCGTTTGCAGAACATGAAAAAGTATTAGAGCAGCTTGGCGCCGAATGCATCGAACTGCGTCAGGCCCGCGATCTTTCCGAGCCTTACGATGCACTTGTACTACCGGGCGGCGAGAGTACCGTTCAGGGAAAGCTTTTAAAAGAGCTTGGCATGTTCGATATCATGAAAAGCCAGATTGAAAACGGCATGCCGGTCCTCGCAACCTGCGCCGGTGCGATTCTTCTGGCCGAAACGATCGACGGACAGATCAAGGGACAGCCGGAACAGTATTTCGGCACGATTCCGATGTGCATCAGGCGGAATGCTTACGGCCGCCAGTTAGGCAGCTTCCACACCGAAACACCGGTTGCGGGCATTGGAACAGTGCCGATGACGTTTATCCGTGCGCCGTATATTGCATCTGTGGAGGACAGCGTGGAAGTGCTCGCGGTTGTGGAAGAGCGGATCGTCGGTGTAAAATACAAAAACCAGATGGCCTTCTCCTTCCACCCGGAGCTCGACCCGGATGTGCGGATTCATAAGGCGTTTTTGGAGATGATATAAGACGGATAAAACAATAGCAGACTCAAAAAGCAATGCAAAAATCTGATCGTAAAAAGCTCCAGCTTCAAAGAGAAACTGGAGCTTTCTCATTGTGTTTCGCTGCTGTTTCGCCGCACAGGAGTGTGACGCAGCGCTTTTTCTGTTTAAGAAACTATTTGATTCGTTTCAGTTCATACTGTCTCGTACCAAGACCAATTTTCTCTGCCTGGTCGAGGGTTGCCTCCCATTCAATATTCGGGTTGGAATCCTTGAAATGGTCGTGGTGGCAATGCCATCCCGGCTCTGCAAGATGCTCGCCAAGCTGACTGTTTTCGATCGGAGTTGCCTTCAGGCAGGCATCGGCACACGCCTGGTCAAGGGCAATCGGGTCGAAGCTTGCAAACATTCCGATATCCGGCAGGATCGGTGCATCGTTCTCACCATGGCAGTCACAGTTCGGGCTGATATCCTGTACCAGAGAAATATGGAAGCACGGACGTCCATGACAGACAGCCTGTGCATACTCAGCCATTTTCCGGTCGAGAAGCTCGTTTGCACTGCTGTTTGGATTGTAAACCGCATCAAAACTGCAGGCACCGATGCAGCGGCCGCATCCTTTGCATTTGTCATAGTCAATGACTGCTTTTTTATCCACATAGGAAATTGCATCGCTTCCGCATTCTTTTGCACAGCGGTGGCAGCCACGACAGACATCCGTATTGATCGCCGGTTTTCCACTGGCATGCTGCTGCATCTTTCCGGCGCGGCTTCCGCATCCCATACCGATATTTTTCAGTGCACCGCCAAAGCCCGTTGCCTCATGGCCTTTGAAATGGCTCAAGCTGATAAAGATATCTGCGTCCATGATCGCATGGCCAATCAATGCTGTTTTGCAGTATTCTCCGTTGACAACCGGAACTTCTACTTCATCGGTTCCGCGCAGACCGTCTCCGATGATAATCTGACAACCTGTCGTAATGGTATTAAATCCATTCAGATTTGCGCAGTCAAGATGTTCCAGCGCATTCTTTCTGCTGCCTGGATACAGCGTATTGCAGTCCGTCAGAAACGGAAGACCGCCCTGCTCTTTGCAGAGATCGGCAACCACTTTCGCATAATTCGGGCGAAGAAACGCCATGTTTCCTAGTTCGCCGAAATGCATTTTGATTGCGACGAATTTCCCTTCCATATCAATATCTTTGATGCCGGCAGCGATACAGAGTTTTTTCAGCTTGTCAAGCTGACTCGTTCCAACCGGACATCGAAAGTCGGTAAAATAAACCGTTGACTTTTCCATTTTGTCATTCCTCCTGATTTGTCATTTTTTGACAGCATATCACTTCAAGCCAGGTTGAAGTCAAGTATAATTTGTGGTCTTCTGTTTGTCTCATGGACTTGTCTTTTTTCGAGATTTTTCGTATACTGAACATAGTTTTTAAGCAACTGAAAATACAGAAGTGCTTTGGAGGTCATGTTTATGATAAAGGCAGTATTATTCGATATGGATGGTATCCTGTTTGACACCGAGATTGTAATGAAAGAGGGCTGGCTCAAAGCTGCCCGGGAGCTGAATTTTACGCTCACGGAGGAACATCTCTCACAGATGCGCGGCAGCGCGCTTCCACGGAGCAGAAAGCTGTTTGAGGAGTGGTTTCACGGAAAGGTGACATACGATGAGGGACGCGCGATCCGCTCGGCGTATCTGAATGATTATATTCAGCGAAATGGTGTACCGGAAAAGCCGGGACTTCACGAGTTTCTTTCCTGGCTGAAGGAACATTCGATTAAAGTTGCGGTTGCCACTTCCACAACACGGCGCGTTGCGGAAGGATACTGGAAACAGTCCGGCATTGACCAGTATATCGATGCTTCGGTCTGTGGAGATGAGGTTGTAAACAGCAAACCGGACCCGGAGATTTTCTTAAAGGCCGCTTCTCTTCTGCAGGTTCCGATTGCAGAGTGCATGGTAGCCGAGGACAGCATCAACGGTCTCAAAGCTGCCCGCGCCTCCGGCGCTGTCTCCTGCATGATCCCGGATCTGACACCGTATACGGAAGAACTCGCGCCGATCTGTGATCATGTGAGTCCGTCGCTTCTGGACTGCAGGAAAATTATTCTGGATTCACAGGAAAAATAATCAATCGTAAAGAAAGTGCCTGTCAGTGTTTTTCAGCCTGACAGGCACTTTCTTATTGATAAATTTTTTGTTCTTTTATTCCACATCCACCGGTGAATCATACGATTCCATCACATTGTAGATCTGCTCTGCTGCTGTTGTGCGGAGTTTCTGCTGCGTACCCTGATTTGCGCATTTTTCGTATTCGCGCATAAAAGATGTCGCTGCTGTGTCGACATCTTCTGCGTTTTTCAGGCGGTCCAGAAGATTCGGATTGTAATCGTTCAGATAAGCGAGCAGACTGTCGAGCTGTCCGGACAGGCTTCCGAGACTCTTTCCGAGGTCGATGGTATAGCGGCACAGATACTCTTTGATGGTCGGATCCGTGAATCCGCAGAGACCGTAGCCGTATCTTCCGCCGCTGTAAAGGCCGAAGCGGGCGCTGCGGATGACTTCATCTCGTGAGATGATTCCGGCATCGACAAGATTGGTGTACTGCTCTCCGCTGAGGCTCGTGCGGCTGGTGGAGCCGTACTCAAGCAGTGTCGGATTGAGGTCTGTAGATGCCTCGTTTGCAATATTTCCCATGATTCCTGCGGCTCCTTCTTTTGTGAAGCCGTGCATCAGGAAGTAATTCCAGATCTTTTCGGCGTTTGTTCCGCCGATTTCATCATCGGCTGCAAAGCGGCGGATCGTCAGAATCGTGTCGCAGTCTACTGGGCGGTTGCAGGTGATGCCTGCGTTTTCGTTCAGTGCCTCCACGATTTTTCCCTCGCCGTCGTACAGTGCGACATGGCCGTTATAGCAGATGACATCGCCTGTACGCGCTTCATCGAGGCTTGTAACCTCGGTTCCAAGACTGCGCCAGCCATCGGATGTTGTATATTCACCATCGTATGCGCCGCAGCGTGTCAGAATCTGCCATACAAAGTGGGAGCAGTCAATGCCGTCCGTTAGAGAATTTCCGCCCCAGACATACGGTCTGCCGACAAACTGTTTTGCAAATGTAATGATACCGTTTCCGGTTGAAGTTTTTACTTCATATACAGTCTCTTTTTTATAGTTGAATGCTTCATTTTCAGATGGATCGATGATCTGATCCGCAAGTTTCATCTGGTCTTCTCCAGTGCTGGTCACATATTCCAGGGCTTCCTTTCCCTGCTGCAGATAATCCGTACGGACAAAACCGCGGACATCACCGGACTCGATGTAAACCCACTCCTGATCTGCATCAGCAATCACAAAGCAGAGTGCTTTTGCCGGAAGGGTTCCGACGATCCGTGCACTGGTGGAACCGCTCTCACGGACATTTAACTTCGTGTCGACCTTGGCGTAGGCGTATGTTTTATCGATCTGCGCAAAGCCTGCACGGAGATCTTTTTTCATGGCGCTGATATATTTTCCATAATCAATCGTCTGAATCCAGTCATCCGCCTGTGTTTCATCGCTCTTTGGCGTTTCGGTCGGCGTTGGTGTTGGTGTCTCAGTTGGAACCGGAGTTTCTGTCGGCGCCGGTGTCTCGGACGGGGTTGGCGTCGGTGTTTCGCTTGGTTCCGGGGTCACAGACGGTTCCGGCGTTTCGCTCGGAGTCGGTGTCGGTGTTTCGCTCGGAGTTGGTGTCGGTGTTTCGCTTGGCGTTGGCTCCGGCGTCTCACTCGGAGTCGGATCTTCCGGTGTCTCGCTAGGAGTTGGATCCTCAGCAGGATCTGGTGTTTCCGGATCTTCCGTGGAAGCTGCAGTCTCATCTGACGATGCTGCTGTTTCTTCCCCCGGTTTCTCAGTCTCTTCTGCCGGAGCAATCGTTTTTTCTGCGTTCTCATTCTCCGTTTCACTCTGTGTGGACGGTGCATCTGCCTGTTCTTTCTGCGTTTCCTGCACCGTTTTCGCCGTCTCCTCCGCATGAGCCGGTGCTGCTGAACTTAGAAGCATTCCAGCTGCCACACCGAACGCTGTTACTGTTGTGCCAAATTTTTTCTTTGAAATCATATTTATTGCCCTCTCCTCTCTGCTGTTTGTCGATTTCTTATAACCAGGCCATTCGGATTTCGGATTACAAAATTGCATCGTTCCTGTGAAGTCTGGCCTGTTTTTTCGAAGTTAAACGAAAAAATACTATCATTCTTTTCCATTGTTCCAAAATTTCACGTATTTTTTATATTGTACCACAGATAGCAGCAGATGCAAAGAAACAAATTACATATTGAGGAATTTTTCTGTTTAACGCGCGAAATTGAAAGACATTATCTGTAATTTTTCAGGAACCGGACGGAATGCGGACCAGAATCCGCTTTCCGTTCTGCTCCGATGCGGTCAGAACCGGAATATGTTTCTTCCGAAGCTGATGCATGACCGGATAAGCCGCAAAGAGATCGCCGCCGATGCACACTGCTTCTGGTTTTTCTTTCAAAAGATCGGAAATGTATTCACGCAGCAGTGTCTTCCATTCCGTCTTTTCAAGCACTGATTCCGCGTAACTGCCCTCGATCTTCAGTTCCGGTCTGGCAGGCATCGGTTTATGAACTATCTCGGCGTTCTCCATGCCCGGCATCTGATGGATCAGCTCGTCCTCTGTATCCGTGCCGACGCAGAGCACAACCGGCGCTTTCGGCGATCCCATAAGGCTGATACGGCAGGCAGAGACGGCATCGGCAAGTGTCTCTGTAGTGAGAAGGAATCCCCCTTTGTGACAGAAGGATGCACCTGCAAGACCTGTCACTTCCTGCAGAGCTTCATTTTCCAGCCCAAGCCAGTTTTCCGGAAATTCATACTTATAATTAGACGAGTTTTCTTTTCTCACCGGCTGAACACAGTAGCCGCCGCGGTTGGACGGAAAGACCAGAAAAGCGATTTCCGTCGCGGAGAGCTGCTTCTGGCATGGGAAAAACTCGGAAAGAACCAGAATCTTTTCATCCATCGTTTCCGTCTTTTCCTCTGCGGCGATCCGCTCCCGATGTGCGCTGAGGAGTTCCGCAAACTGCTGCTCCATCCGCTCATCCGCGCGGAAACGTTCCCATTTATGCTCCAAAATCCGGCCGGCAATCGTTACCGCTTCAAAGAAAGCAGCATCACTTCCGCGGTTGTCATCCCACACAGGATTGAACATACCGATCAGGCCGGCAAGCTCGTTCTTTTCACCCGTATTATCATTGTTGTCGAGCGGCTGCACAAATTTCTCATCAAAGCATTCTGCCATCTTGGGGCTTAAAATTTCTGTACCAAGCTCCTCCCACAAAAGGCCGAACGCCGCGTACGGCGCTCCGTTCTCCCGGATGCGGCTGTCTTTCTGGTGATGATCATACTCCCCTCTTCCAATGTCAAAAACAATCCCGGCAAACTCCTCCGGCACACGGTTTCCACGCTGAATCGTAAGCTTCGGGTTGAAATGCAGAAGCAGTGCGGCAGAAAACACATCATCCGCATGAAATTTTCCGCCATGTGTGAATGCAGCAGCGTTTTCTTTTTGTATCATTTCTAGTAATGTCATAAATTTCTAACTTCCTTTTTTCTTAAGATCTGCTCTATTTTACCCTAACTGATGTCTGCTCCGCAACGGTTCTGCGCAAAAAATCTGCGAAGTATTTCTGCACCGCTGGTGACGCTTTATGCTGCATCGACATTTTTTTCAACATGCTGGTTCTTCCTTTGTCTTGTATCAAGTATTCCTCTCGCTGCCGTTATCGGCGGCGCGGAAGTTCTCATCGGACGATTTCTGTAAACAGAAAACGAGCGGATCCTTTTTTCAAGGTTCCGCTCGTTTTCTATTTGCCGGGCAGATCCGATTTCACACCTGAATCCGGTCTGCTGCTTCGTCGCACAGTGCGATTCGCTTTCCGTCCATGCCGAGGATTAATCCGCCGTCCATTTTCTGGATGACCTGTATGGTGCTGCCCTCTTCGATTTTGTGGCTCCGCAGGAAATCCAGAATCTCAGGGATTCCAAACATCCATTTGATGGTACAGATATCACCAGTTTTTTTCTTTGAAAGTGCCTGCATGTGGTATCCCTCCTTTTTGTCTTTTCTACATTGTATTCCCAAAGGGAATATTTAGTCAATAAGAACAATTGGAATACACTTCTAACCAAAGTTTGTGTGCAAAACGCCGATTTTCGCAGGCATGCCGGAACCTACAGAAACAGCTTGATGCACGCAATCGCAATCGAAGCTACGGCCACGATGCGTTTCAGCAGGGTCTGGTTGATTTTTGTTGCATTTTTGCTTCCCGCAAAAACGCCAATTCCGTGCGCGACAAGAAGTACCGGAAGAAGCAGAAAGACTTCTTTGTTTCCGGCTGCCGCGATCAGGTAGCCTGCAGCTGACGGTACGGCAATGAAAATAGAGTCAAACAAGGAAATACCGACTGCAGTGTACGCCGGGATACCAAGTAATGTCAAAACCGGCATCACAAGTACCGGGCCGCCGGCATGACAGCCGCCTCGCTGATGCCGACACCGCGTCCGACATTCATCACGGATCGAAAAATCTTCATCTCATTTCAGAGACTTAAGCCTCCATGTGCTGCGCCGTCCGTTTCAAGACCTACAGTAATACCGCGCTGCAGCAGAGCCGGTGTATCCGGTACGCCTTTTCCACAGTTGCTGAACGGGCAGTGACACGTTTTTACATCGTATTCCTTCAACAGATCCTTCTCGTTTTCTGAAAGAAGAATGCAGTGCGCCGCCAGAAAATGCTCATCCAGCACACCAAGTTTCGCCAAATACTCGATCGGACGCATCTGCTGGCGCTGGAGAAAGAAATTGATCTCGTTCGGATATTCGTTCATATGCGCCTGCAGCAGGGCACCGCGCTCTTTCGCGTGATCGGCCGCTTTTAAAATCAGATCTTCGCTGCAGCTGATCAGGGAACGGAGCGAATAAGCGACTTTTAAATTTCCTTTTCCGTTGTACGCATCATACAGCGCATCCGTCTGTCCTACCGCCTGGTCTGCAGTATGTCGGATGGAATCCGGCAGCGATGCGTCATCCATCGTAGAGGCAGACAGCAGGCCGCGCAGCCCGGACTGCAGATAGACGTCTGCCGCATTCTCCATAAAATAGCTTCCCGCGTCCACAAATGCTGTCGTTCCCGATTTGATCATCTCGAGTGCGGCGAGCTCGGCATTCAGTTCCATCTTTTCCGGCGTCAGCGTGCTCTCAAACGGCAGCATGATCCGCGTCCAGATCATCGGAAGGGCGTCGAGGATCTGTCCCTTTAACAGCTGCTGACCGGTGTGCATATGGCTGTCGCAAAGACCCGGCATCAGAAGTTTTCCTGTTCCATCGAGCCGTTCTGTATCTTCCGCGGCGGCACTCTCCTCTCCTTTTTGGTAAGGACGGATCACAGAAATAACGCCGTTTTCTGTCTCTACGGTCCGATTTTCTGCAATAGTAAGATCGGGTAAAAGCACCGAGGTGTTCGTTACGATCAGTTTTTTCATATAGAATTCCCTTTCTTTTCATAGGAAAGCAGGAGCCTGCCTCATTCCAACGGGTTCGGGAAGAGACGGGCTCCGTTTTTTTTGCGTAATTCTTTAAATAGTACCGGTCAGCATCATGACAACCTGTGCAATCACAGCGGAACCGACAAAGGTTCCTGTCATAACGAAGACGCCGATCAAAATCATTTTCCATCCCTGTTTTGCGAAGGTCTTGACCTGATCGCCGATGGAAATTCCGGCATACGCGCCTACCATGGTAAGCGGAGCTGTAAAGTTAATTTTGCCGACGGCATCAATCACGAACTGTCTCGCCGGAGAAATCGGTGATGCGGCAAGCAGGCCGAGAATCGAAACGTATGCTACGATTGGGAGCTTCAGCGGAATCAATTTGCTGCAGACAACACCGACACAGGAAATAGCAAGCAGAATTAAAATTCCCGGAAGCGAGTCCATAAATCCTACCTGAAAGCCTACCAGATTGGCAAGTCCGATGCCAAGGCCGGACAGTAAAAATAAGATTTCAGAACGGCAATATCTATATGATTGAGAAAAACGAGCCGATCGACTTTGTGGGCGAGGTGACGATTCTTGCGGAAATGGAGAAGACATCGGTTACGATTGAAACGCTGACAGAAACAACGGTCGTCTATTTTTCACGCAAAGATTTCGAGGACTGGATCAGCCAGGATATTCAGCTTTTACGGCTTGTGGCGCATAAAATTGCGTACAAGCTGTACCGCTCCTCCTACAACCGCGGCGCGCAGCTTTTTTATCCGCCGATCTTTCTGCTGCTCGCTATGTCTTAAAGCAGGCGGCGCCGATGGACATTGAGAAAAAAAAAGAAATCGTGATCCAGAAGACGCGGCAGGAGCTGTATGAAGAGTGCGGCATTACTGTAAAAACGCTGGGACGCACGATCAATAAGTTAAAAGAAGACGGCGTAATTTCTCTGAAAAAAGGAAAAATCACGATGACGCTGGAACAGTACCATCTGGCGCGGAAAACGATTCATCATTATGTGAATTATTAAGAGACAACTGTTTTCAAACTGCATCGGCATTTCCCAGAAAAGAAGCATCAACGGTAGTAACAGAGATGACCGCAGCCCTTCGGAAAGAGTTCGGTTTTCATCTTCCTTCGATATTCTGCATCACTTTTGGCCGTATCAAGAATATCGAGTGCCCAGCGCAGATTCCGGATGTCGCGTTCCATAAAGTTGGCATAGTTTCCGCGTCCGACGAGCTTTAAATGTGTGATTCCCGCATTGGATAACTGCTTTAACGCACAGAGACCGCAGCCGCTTTCTCCGCAGAGATAGCCGCTCTCATCGCAGAGATCCTCTCCTTCTTCCACCATAATTTCTCCCGGGACTGTCCCTTTCACGGACAGTTCCGGTATTTTTTTCTCGACCGGTCTTTTCCAGTACGGCACGCGGCACAGGTATCCCATCTCATCGCAGTGCAGCGAATTGCAGAACGCGCCGCTGAACTGGCACATTTCATTGAGGGCAAACGCTTCAAACTCTGTAATGGTCTGCGCCTTATGTTCCGTGCGGATATGGCGAATCACTTCCTGCATTTCCGCAATCGTATTTTTCCGCTGAAAGATGATGCGCTTCGGGGTAAGCTTTGCAAAAACGTCGGTCATCGCTGTATTCACGGTTCCCAGATCGCCGCTTAGATGCACCTCACAGTCGATGCCGTGTTCCCGCAGATAGACAAGGAGCGCAGGATCCGCAATGATATAGCTCTCGAAGCCGATCCGACGGCTCTTCTGGATGATTCCGGTGATTTCGGCGTACTGTTCCGGGAGATAGTACAGGGAATTAAAGGTCAGATGAACCGGCTTTTGATAACGGCGAACCATCTCCGATAAGATTTCCAGCTCACTGTACGACCCGATCTGTACATTATAACTCAGCACTTCTCTCCGGTTCAGCGCTATGACCGTGCCGTATTTCTCCGCCCAGGAAAACGGAACGTAGCCGCAGAAAAGCTCGTCCGCACCGGCTTTCACATAGCGGATATAATCGTCCACGGATCCAAGTCCTGCTGTAATTTTCATGTTTTCGTCTTCCTCTCCTGTTTTCTCTTATGATCTCCCTGCTTCCTCTCTGGAAATGCAGCATCTTTTTTAGTTCCCATCAGCACATTCCTACAGCAGATTCAGGACAAACCGTTTCACTCCATGTGCTGCATATGCCCGTCCTATTTCCGCCGGATTCTGGAACAGCGCGGGGGCCAACGCAAAAAGAGAATTGTATCGTCCCATCATCTGCAGATGCTTCGGATAAAGAAATGCCTGCCGTTCACAGTACCGTGGGCAGTCCGTCACCTGCTCCTGTGCGCCCCGGTTTCCATTGACACATTCTGCGTACAGCGTACAGTGCTGTGAGGTATTGGTCTGGTAAAACGGGAAATGCAGACTGTTTTCCCCTGAAGGAAATATCTGTGGGAAGCCGAAGCTCTCCCACTCGTACCGATCGATTCCAAAGTTTTCTTTTAAATACGTTCGATAGAACTCTGCATTCAGACTGTTTTTGCGAAACAACGCGTCATTTCCCTGCTTATACTTCATGCGGGGATCTTTTTTTCGCTTGTTCAGCAGAATGCCAAGGCAGACCATAAAATTTTTCCGTTCTGCCACCAAAGTTGCTGTTCCCCAGTCATTTACGACGATTTCCAGTTTCTCCTGATGCTGTCCGCACCAGTTATCCAGCATTTCCAGCAGGTATTCTGTCTCATGGCGTTTTCTCTCTTGCAGGATGGGAAAGACAAGTGTCACAACAAAATGCTCCCGGCAGGCTTTTTCAATCAGTTTTTGCAGGATACGCTCTGACGGAAACAGATGCGGGCAGAAGGCATTTCCGAAATACAGGCGGTCCGGCTGAAAATCCAGCGCTGGCGTGATTTGATTTTTCCGAAAATACATCTTAAAAAAGGCGGGTGCATCCAGTTCCAGATATTTTTCATACCATGCGGGGCAGTCAATCTCCAGTGCCAGTTCTGGTTTCACCAACGGATTTCCTTCCCAGGCTCCGCGCCGGATCTCTTCAAATGTATTCTCCTGAATCAGCGCAAACCACACCTGTTTCTGTTCTTCCAGACTTTCAAAGTGCTGCGCATCCTCCCTGGCCGGATATCCCGTCATCTCCTCCGCGAGCACTGCGTCGTCACCTTCCGTCTTCCAGCGGATATAGCGGCTGTATTGCATCGCAAGGTGCTGTACCTCTCTGCGGTATGCTTCCAGTTCTGTTGTAAACGTATAAACCGTAAAAAACTGCTCCTGTTTTTCACGCACCAGGCGTGCATCGCAGATAGGAAGCCGATGGTACGATGCCGTATGATAATCATAAAACGCCAGTTCCGGCGGCTCCTGTTTCTGCGCCTCGGATGCCGGATGCGCAAGACGGATCTGAAAGCCTTCTTCTGCAAGCGCCGTGATCCGCACTTCCATCGTTCCCCAGTATCCCGCCAGAAGCCCGAACGGAATCATCGGAATAAATGCCCAGTCATCGATATTTACTTTTGCTGTCCTTCCGTCTTCCATTCGCTTCTCTCCGTTCCTTTTTCAAACTCTCTCCAGTATACGCACTTTCCCGCGAAAACACAATCCATAAAGACAGAAAATCCACCCGCATACACGGATGGATTTCCCCCTTTGCTTATTTTCTATTTTGTAAAGGTATCAATCAGATCTTTCGCACCCTCATAACCCTGGCTTTCGAGTTCGTTCTGGTACCACTCGTCTACGCCGTCCACTGCTTCTTTGAAGGAATCAATGTCCATGTCGTCGTAGTTTGTGATGGTCACACCGTTTTCATTCTGCCAGCGATCCATGATCTCGTCGTCACCGGCGCGGTTGATCTCGCGCTCGTACTCGGTTGCGAGGCGGCCGCACTCATCGATGACTTCCTGCTGCTCCGGCGTCATGCTGTCGTAGATGTCACCGTTGATGCAGAAGAACAGGCAGTCATAGATCGCGTTCCACATTGAGCAGTATGGCTGTACTTCCTGTACACTGGCTGCATCGATTGCCGGAAGCGGATTCTCCTGTCCTTCAACCGTCTTCTGCTGCAGGGCCGTATAGGTCTCGGACCAGTTCATGTTTGTTGCATCGGCACCCCAGCGTTTGTAGCATTCCATTAAAAGATTGCTTCCTGCGACACGGATTTTCAGATTCTTGATATCATCGACCGATTTTACTTCCTGTTTGCTGTTTGTCAGCTGACGGAATCCGTTCTCGGCGATTCCCATGCAGTGCAGTCCGTACTCATTGAGAATCTCTTTTAATTTCTCACCGGCCTCGCCATCAAGTTTTGCATCCGCATCCTCTACGGAATCGAACAGGAACGGAAGGGATACGACATTGAACCTCGGATCAAATGCAGAATAGATCAGGTTGCTGTGCATGGAGATCTGCACCGGATCGCCGTCAATCAGCGCCTGGATACCCTCAGACTGGTTTCCGTTGGTCAGCTGGTCTGCAGCATAGACATTGACTTTGATTTTTCCGCCGGTTGCTTTTTCCATGAGTTCGCCGAACTTGCGTCCGCCCTCAGCCCAAGTACTTGTCTCAGTGGTGGAGCAGGTAAAATTCCACGTCTGCTCCGGCCAGTCAAGGTCGCTTCTGTCTTCTACCTCATATTTCGATGCATCGGCTGAAGAAGTATTCTTTTTTGTAAAGGTCTCGATCAGATCTTTGGCATCATCGTAGCCCTGGCTCTCCAGTTCTTTCTGATACCATTCATCCACACCGTCTACCGCCTGTTTGAAGGAATCAATGTCCATATCCTCATACTTTGTGATCTTGACACCGTTTTCATTCTGCCAGCGGTCCATGATCTCATCATCACCGGCACGGTTGATGGCACGCTCATAATCAACGGCCTTCTGGCCTGCCTCATCGACCACCTTCTGCTGTTCCGGTGTCAGGGAGTTATAAATATCTCCATTGATGCAGAAGAACAGGCAGTCGTAAATTGCATTCCACATCGAGCAGTAAGGCTGTACTTCCTGTACACTTGCTGCATCAATTGCCGGGAGCGGATTCTCCTGTCCCTCGACGGTCTTCTGTTGCAGAGCCGTATAAGTCTCGGACCAGTTCATGTTTGTTGCGTCTGCGCCCCAGCGTTTGTAGCATTCCATCAGAAGATTGCTTCCTGCAACGCGGATTTTCAGGTTTTTCATATCATTGACTGATGTTACTTCCTGCTTGCTGTTCGTCAGCTGACGGAATCCGTTCTCGGCGATTCCCATGCAGTGCAGGTTATACTCGTTAAGAATTTCTTTTAATTTTTCACCGGCCTCACCGTCGAGTTTTGCATCCGCATCCTCTACGGAATTGAACAGGAACGGAAGGGATACGACGTTGAATCTCGGGTCAAATGCAGAATAGATCAGATTGCTGTGCATGGAAATCTGTACCGGATCTCCGTTCATCAGTGCCTGGATACCCTCCGACTGGTTTCCGTTTGTCAGCTGGTCTGCGGCATATACATTTACTTTAATCTTGCCGCCGGTTGCTTTTTCCATGAGTTCGCCGAACTTGCGTCCTCCTTCTGCCCAGGTACTTGTCTCAGTGGTAGAGCATGTGAAATTCCATGTCTGCTCCGGCCAATCGAGATCGCTGTAATCTGCGATATCATTATAATCTTCGTTGTTTCCGTTATCCCCGCCGGTGCTGACCGTACTGTCATCTTTGGATACATCTGAATTGGTGGCGGCAGCTACGATACCGCTGTAGGAACCGGCTTTTCCTGCGAGAGCTTTCGGAAGGAACGTGGAAATCTGCGGAACGTAGGTAATCAGCAGAAGTACAGCAACGGATGCAGCGATCATCGGCATAACGGCCTTTGAGATCTGCTGGATCGTAACTTCCATTCCTTTTTTCAGTTTGACAGAAATAGCAACAAACAGGTTGACGCCGACCGGCGGAGTTACCTGTCCGATGGCCAGGTTGACCGTTGCCACAATACCGAATGCAACGACATCATAGCCAAGTGCCTTGCAGACCGGAAGCATGATCGGAATGAAGATGTACATGGCAGAGTTTGCATCGATAAAGCATCCTGCAATCAGGAAAATGATATTGACGATCAGCAGGAATGTGAACTGATTATGTGCAACGCTTCCAAGCAGATCGGAAGCTGCCTGCGCAATACCGAATTTGGTGCAGACAAAGGAAAACAGGGAAGCACTTGCTACGATGAGCATAATGCCGCCGGTGGTCTTTGCAGAGTCTACCATCAGATCCCACAGATCTTTGATCTTAATTTCTTTGTAGATAAAGATTCCGACAAACAGACCGTATACAACGGAAACGGCTGCTGCTTCTGTTGGAGTGAATACGCTTCCATAGATACCGCCAAGAATAATAACCGGCATCAGGAATCCCCAGAACGCATCCTTAAATGCATCCCATCTCTCTTTTGCCGTTGCCTTCTTCTGCGTCGGCTGAATGTTGTGTTTCTTTGCCTCAAGAAGAACAACGATTACAAGAGCAACACCCATCAGGATACCAGGAACGATACCTGCGGTGAACATATCTGCAATGGATACGCCGGTGATGGATGCGTAAACAACGAATGCGATACTCGGCGGAATGACGATTGCGATCGAACTCGATGTCGCCATCAGCGCTGTGGCAAACGGTGCGGAGAAGCCGCCGCGCTCGATCATGGCAGGAATCAGAACCATACCAAGAGCTGCAACAGTTGCCGGACCGGAACCGGAAATAGCGCCGAAGAAGCAGGCAACGATAACGCACACGATGGCGATACCGCCTTTTTTGTGGCCGACACATGTATCAACGAAACGGATCAGCCGTTTGGAGATACCCGCCTTTGCCATGATATTTCCGGACAGGACAAAGAACGGAATGGCAAGCAGCAGGAATTTACTGATGCCGGAATACATGTTGGTGGCAACGATCGTCAGCGATGTGCCGGAATATAAAATTGCGCAGATCGAGGATAAACCGAGGCAGATGCCGATCGGAATACCAAGGATCAGGAAAATAAAGAATGAAATAAAAAGAATTGCACTGATCATTTTTCTTCTCCCTCCTCTTTCGCTTTTACAAAGGTATCAATCAGATACTCGATCATGTGGAGCGTCATGCAGGCGGCTCCGATCGGTACGAAGGACCAGAAAATCCATTCCGGCCAGTTCAGCACAAAGGTTCTCTTTCCGTTGGCTAACTGGGTCAGAACCTTGTCCATGCCGTATTTAAACAGAACTACGGTAAAGGCAACACTAAATGCTGTGTTGACAACCAGCAGGATTCTTCTCGCCTTCGCAGAAAGACGGTCCGGCAGCAAAGAAAGATTGACCAGTTCTCCGTCACGGGCAGCAAGCGCTGCTGCGAGAAGTGTAATCAGGACAAATACCGCAACAACGAGTTCCTCGGTAAATGACCAGGATTGATGCAGAATCTTACGGGACAGGACATTTCCGACCGTAAGCACAACAATCAGGATCGTGGACAGCACAAGAATCAATTTCTCGACAAATGCCACGCCGTTCATGATTTTTTTGTACACTTTCATATGTTTCCTCCCTTTTCCTGTCTGCGCGTGTTTTGCAGCAGGATTTGTTTCTTGCCAGGCTGTATTACCGGTGTTTCTGCATAAAAAAAGCCGCCCCACGATAACCAGGGACGGACCATATTTTTTCCGCAAACCACCCTTGTCTCTCCTTTGAAACAAGTACGAATACACGCACAAGCATACGCGGTTTCTGTAACGGGAAACTCCCGTGAAAACCTACTGGAATCCTGTCTTTATCTTAATGAAACAATAAAAACAGTTCTTTGGGTTTCCCTTCTCCGAGATGATGTTCAATCCGGACACGCTGCTGTCTCGCACCTTCTCCGACAGCTCTCTGCAAACGCTTTTTCCGCATTTACTTTTTCTCTTCCCAGAATTTATCTTACACGACGGCTGTAATTTTAGCGCGATTTTTGTCATTTGTCAAGAATTGGTTCTGAAATTTTGTTATAATTTTGAAAAACCGTAAAATTTTCGGTTTGCTGTTCTGTTTCGATTGCAGCACCTTTTTTCCTTGCTATTTTCCCACAGATACGATAAAATAACAGACAGATAAGATCCGATGCGACGGGTCTTTTTTCTCGGCATTCTGCCACGATTTTTACTACCCAGAAAAGAGGAACAGCAACTATGAAAATAGATCTTAGAACGATTCCGGATGCAGAGGTTTCCGGCATCGACCTGATGGACGTTGATATCACACTCCCGGCTCCGGAAGCAGAACCGCAGCGCCAGTATTACTTTATGGCGCTCTTAAAACAGCAGCTCGTCCCGGAACGCGCGAAAAAAAACGGCAAAGAATTCCTGACTGCCTGTATCACAACATTCGGATGTCAGATGAATGCCCGCGATTCTGAAAAGCTCGAGGGAATCCTGGAAACCGTCGGCTACCACATTGTGGAGACCGAGGATGCTGACTTTGTCGTTTACAATACCTGTACCGTCCGTGAAAACGCCAATCTTCGCGTCTACGGCCGTCTCGGACAGCTTGGCAAATACAAAAAGAAAAATCCGGGCATGATCATCTCCCTCTGCGGATGCATGATGCAGGAGCCGCTCGTTGTCGAAAAGCTCAAAAAAAGCTATCATTTCGTCAACCTGATTTTCGGAACCCACAATATCTACCGCTTCGCTGAATACCTTGTCCGCTGTATGACCGAGGACCGCATGGTGATCGATATCTGGAAAGATACCGACAAGATCGTAGAAAATCTTCCGGTTGACCGGAAATATCCGTTCAAATCCGGCGTCAATATCATGTTCGGTTGCAACAACTTCTGCAGCTACTGTATCGTACCGTATGTGCGCGGCCGCGAGCGCAGCCGGAAGCCGGAGGAAATCGTTGCAGAGATCAAACGCCTCGTTGCAGACGGCGTTGTGGAGATCATGCTGCTCGGTCAGAACGTCAACTCTTACGGAAAGAATCTCGAGGAGCCGATGACGTTTGCCCAGCTTCTGCGCGAGGTTAATAAAATCGAAGGGCTGAAGCGCATCCGTTTCATGACCTCCCACCCGAAGGATCTCTCTGAGGAGCTGATCGATGCGATGCGCGACTGCGAAAAGGTCTGCCTCCATCTTCATCTCCCGCTCCAGTCCGGAAGCAGCCGCATCTTAAAGCTGATGAACCGCCGCTACACGAAAGAGCAGTATCTTGACCTTGTTGACCGCATCCGCGCGAAAGTACCGGATGTCTCCCTGACAACCGATATCATCGTCGGTTTCCCTGGCGAGACAGAGGAAGATTTCCTCGAAACGATGGATGTGGTACGTAAGGTCCGCTACGACAGCGCCTTTACCTTCCAGTATTCCAGAAGAACAGGAACACCGGCTGCCGCTATGGAGGATCAGATTTCGGTCGATGTTGTGAAGGACCGTTTCGACCGTCTTCTTGCTGAAGTACAGGAAATCTCCCGTGAGGTAACGGCAAGACATACCCACACAGTTCAGGAAGTTCTCGTCGAGAGCATCAATGAACAGGATCCGTCCCTTGTGACCGGCCGTATGAGTAACAATACGCTCGTTCATTTCAAAGGTGATGCTTCCCTGATCGGCACGCTGCAGAATGTATATCTGGATGAGTGTCGCGGTTTCTATTACATGGGAACACCGGTGGAAAACAGCTAAATCTTTCAAAAACAAAAATCCCGGATTTTCGGTTCCTGCTTTTACGGCAGGTATCCAGAATCCGGGATTTTTATTTTTACTTCGAAACACCTTTTGACAGCCGCACCTGATACACCAGATACGTAACCATCAGCATCGCTCCCGCGCCAATCCATGCGGAAATCTCAGCGAATGCGACACCGCGGAACGCAAAGTGCGGAACCGCAATCTGAACGATGCCGACACGCATCACAACTTCAACAACACCGGAAATCATCGGCAGTACCGTTTTTCCCATGCCCTGGCAGGCGTTTCGGAATACGAAAAGCCATCCAAGCGGAAACAATGCGATTCCGGTGAGCGGAAGAAAGATACAGGTGTAGGAAATGACGGTCGGATCGTTCAGCATCAGAGATGCCAGGAATTTCGGCGCGAAAATTTCCAGCGCCGCAAACGGCAGATTGACCAGAATCGACAGGATCACACCGGCCCATACGCCGCTCTTGATTCTGTCATACTTCTTTGCTCCATAGTTCTGTCCGGTAAAGGTCAGAAGCGCCAGTCCGACGGTCACACCCGGCTGCTCAAACAGACCGCAGACCTTCATGCATGCCGCATACGCAGCCACATAGGCGGTTCCCATCTGGTTGACAAAGACCTGAAGCACCATTCCTCCGATGGCAGTAACAGAATTCATCACTGCAACCGGAAGACCTTTTCCGGTCAGCGCGGCAAGAATTTTTCCATCCGCTTTCCAGTCCCCCTTCTGTGGAAGCAATTCCGGTGCACGGAGGATGTGCCTGAAGCAGTACAGCGCGGAAATCGCCTGCGCCAGAACCGTGGCAAGTGCTGCTCCAAATACACCCATGTGAAGCGGAAACACAAAGAGAAGATCCAGCACAATATTGGCAATGGCAGAAAGCACCATGGAGACGAGCGGAACCTTGCTGTTTCCGACCGAGCGGAGCAGTGTCATCACAAAGTTATTGAAAATCGTGATGGTGCTTCCGGCCAGGATTGTTCCGAAATACACGAGAGTATCCGTCATCATATCCTCCGGCGTCTGCAGAAAGATAAACAGCCGCCGCATCAGAAGCAGGCTGAACGTTGTGATCACAATTCCGATGGCAAGGCAGATATAGACCGACATGGCAATCTCTTTCCGCAGCTTTTTTGTATCGTTTGCACCAAAAGAATGCGAAATACAGATGCCAAGGCCACCCGTCAGTCCGACGGCAAAGCCGATAATCAGAAAATGAACGGAGCTTGTATTTCCAACTGCGGCAAGCGCCGTATCTCCGATTCCTTTTCCGACAACCATGGAATCCACGAAGCTGTAAAGCTGCTGGAACAGATTTCCGATCAGAATGGGCAGGAAAAACTGAAAAATCAGTTTCATGCTGTTCCCTCTTGTCATATCATTTGTTGTGTTCTGCATGGTATTTTTTCTATCCTGTCCTTTCTCTTTTAGAATTTCCTGTTTCTTTATTGATTCCCCCTCGTCTTGTCAAGACCGCAAAATGCGGCTATAATAGAGCATAACTTAGACGAAAGGTTTTTACATCACTGGCATGAACAATTTATACGAATACATCGATCCAATTGCTTCTCCCTATGAGGCATTTCTTTTTGACAGCACCCGCGATCTCCTGCCGATTCCGGCGCACTGGCATTATTATGTAGAACTTCTCTACGTCCGCAAAGGCGAAATCGAAGTTTCCCTTGACAATGTCGTATCCACCTGCACGAAGGGCGCTGTCATTCTTTTTCCGCCCAAATGCGTCCACTCCATCGCTCTTGCGAGAGGTTCTTCTCCGGTTCAGTACGATGTGATCAAATTCGATCCCAATCTTCTGCCGTCCTGCAAAACGGATGAAATCGATCTGCGCGCCATGCTGCATGGGATTCACGCCTACCGCTGTCCCTGTATCTTTTCTCCGGAACAGACGGCCCAAATGAATCTTTTTCCGCTTTTTTCCGATATTCTTTCTGAATATCAGAGTAAAGAATTCGGTTATTCGATGGTATTAACTGCCGATCTTCGGAAAATCGTCACCAAGTTTGCGCGGATCTGGCAGAAAAATGGTGATTTCTTTCTGGCTCCTGGCGTTCATCCTTCTTATGAAATCGGGTTTGACCTGATTTCCGAATACATCGATTCCCACTACTTTGAGGAGCTGACCGTAGAAAAACTGGCCGCGATGTGCAATATGTCGCACTCCACCTTTTCCATGAATTTCTACCGCCGGTACAATATGACCTGCAAGGAATACATTACAGCAACCCGGATCAATGCAGCCGAAAATATGCTTTTGTTTTCCAGCCACGACATCTCGTTTATCGCGCGGGAGGTCGGTTATACGGACTGCAGTTACTTTATCCGCTGCTACAAAAAACTGAAAGGCATCACGCCGAAGCAGGCACGAAAACTCCAGCTTGGACGGTAACGATCATCTGTTTTCGAATTTTTTCAGAGAAAGAACGCACAGGCATTTGCTGCACGCTCTTTCTTTTTTATGTATTTCTTTAAACTTTTTCCTTATCTCTCTGCAGTCTCATAAACGCTTCTTACGCGGTATGCGCCCGATACGCCGGTTCCCTCTGCGGTAAAGTCTGCGGTCGGCAGAATGCGGAAGGTCTTTGTTCCGGCTTCCATATCCACAAAGTTATCGTCCAGACGAAGCACACCGTTCTCAGTCTCTACGCTGACAGATTTTGCAAAGTTCTCTGCGGTTACGGTTACGGTATCGCCGTCTACTGATACAGAAAGCTTCGGATCTGCAAAATGGTAATGCTTCGGTGCGCAGAACAGAGTTGATCCGGAAGATACTACGTTTCCATCAACAACCAGCTCATAGGTCAGATGAACTTCCAGCGGATCCTGATCGTTGAAATCAAGATGCGGCATCCACTGTCCGCCGTAAGCCGGTGCATTCACCTCGAAGGCTCCCTCTTTGACTACGGAAGAATCCGGACGGCACAGGGACCATTTTACGGTTCCGACGATCGGCTCACCGGTCTCATTGGCAACATGAAGGTCTGCACTGACATCAATTGGATGCGGCAGTGTGTTGACAAACGGTTTCTGATCGATCTCTCCGTGCTCCTCGCAGGAAAGCAGGACCGGTGCAAACATCTTCTTCTCTGCGTACTGCAGGGCTTTCCAGTTTCCATAGTAGTCCACGCTTGCCCAGGATGCTACCGGCCAGATATCGTTCAGCTGCCATACAACAGCACCCATGCAGGTACCGCGGAAGCGACGGAAATGCTCAACGCCGTAACGGATCGCATCGGCCTGAAGAAGCTGTGAGCAGTACAGAAGCTCGTCGAAGTTCTTCGGATACAGGTATGTCTGTGAAATGTAGTTCAGGATCTTTCCGTTGGCAGCCGTATTTCTCTGGTGCATTTCCATGACACGGGAGAAGATGTTGCGGTCGCCGTCTTCGGTAAACCGTTTTACAGTCTGCAGTGCCGGGAAGGACTGGAATCCGAACTCGGACAGGAAACGGTAATGGTGGGAACGATAAGCGGTGAACGGCTCGCTTCCGTGCCATACACCCCAGTAATGGGTATCGCCGACGTTCTCTGCATTGCTGTTTTCATAATTTCCGCCTGAAGACGGGGATGACGGCCAGTAGAATTTCTCCGGATCCTCTTCTTTGACGATTTTCGGAATGATGTACTCATACAGATGGATGTAATCATACGTCTGTTTCTTAGATTTCTGCCATGCCAGCGTTTCGTACTGGGTTTCCATCTCGTTGTTTCCGCACCATAGAGCAATACTTGCATGGGAACGGAGTCTGCGCATATTCTGACGGATCTCCGCGGAGATATTCTCTTCGAAGTCATCTGTCAGCTCGTAGGATGCGCAGGCAAACATGAAGTCATGCCAGATGAGGAGTCCTCTCTCATCGCAGACATCATAGAAAAAGTCATCGAGGAAGTATCCGCCTCCCCATACACGCAGGGAGTTAAAGTTTGCCTCCTGTGCGGATTTCAGCAGCAGATCGGTACGCTCTCTCGTCTGACGGGTTAAGATATTGTCCTCCGGAATGTAGTCAGCGCCCATCGCGAAGATCTGCAGTCCGTTGATTTCATACGCAAAGTTACGGCCCTTTACGGTCTTTGCAGGTTTATCGGTGATGATGATTTTTTTCTCACCGTTGGTCATGATCATGTTGTCGCCGTCATCGTAATCCGGTGACTGGCCGGTCATGTGCTCATCAAAGACTTCATCTTCCATCACGTCAGTATTTACGGTGATGGTACGAAGACCCATCTTCTTCTCCCAGGTATCCAGGATATCGTCTGCAACGAGCTCTACCTTTACCTGATACAGTGCCTGTGCACCATAGCCGTTCGGCCACCACAGCTCCGGATTTTCTACGGTAAGGGAAGCCTGTACATGATTGCTGCGAAGATCACAGGTAAGTCCGGTCAGATTCTTTGCCGGTGCAGAATTGGTCAGCGGATCCATTGTGCCGCTTTCTGCGGTCAGAACGGTTTTTCCATCCGGGGAAGTAACGGTCATTACGATCTTTGCTTTACCGTCGGTTACACCCGGCATCCACTCGATTTCAGCATCTGCGGTCAGGCGGACGAAGTCAACCACATTTCCATGAACGGTTTTTCCAGTTACATGATGCTCCTGTCCTACAAATACCTGTGCCAGACGGGCAGTTTTTACTGCGAGAACAGAAGCCTCACGGAACAGTCCTGCATCTGGAAGACGCGGACCCCAGTCCCAGCCGTACATGCAGGCTGCTTTACGAATATGCGGGAATCCCGGCATTGCATCGGATGCTGCTCCAACCGGGCATTTTGCTTCTTCTTCTGCGATGAATTTTGTCGGGGAATGCAGAACCACTTTTACCTGATATACGGTATCGGCTGCATCACCTGCAACAAGATCGGTAATATCATACTCCCAGACACGGTTCATGTTGTCTGCGGAGCCGATTTTCTCTCCGTTCAGATAAACATCTGCGATGGTATCAATTCCGTCGAAGTGTAAAAACAGACGGTCCGCTTTTCTGTCTTCCTCACTGATCACGATCGTTGTCTCGTATGCGAAATCGTTCTCCATCAATTTCAGTGCATCGAGCTCATTGTCACGATAAAACGGATCCGGGATCAGGCCTTTCTCCAGAAGGGTGCCGTAAACGGTAGACGGTACCTTCGTTTCAATTGGAGTTTCCGGAATATCGTAAACATTTTTTCCGAGGACAGTTAATGTCCAGTTGTCTTTCAGACATATTGTATGCATTACAGTATGTCCCCCTTTCTTCATAGTTTCTGCTTTTTCGCGTAGTTTCACCACGCTTTTCACTTTATTTTTATCTTACTGCTTTTTTAACCAAAATGGTACAAAAAAGCTCTTGAAAAATAGGAAAAATCTCCAAATGCGAAACGATTTTAGAAAATTTCGGAAACAGTGAGACAAATTCTCAATCATCACTTTGACAGATCTGGAAAATGTGATAGAATAAAAATGTCGGCATCCTGAAAAAAATGCCGGCAGTATTTTTCGAAAAGAAAGATGAGGAAAAAATTATGATACCAGAAAGATTAGCTGCTCTCCGCGAAAAAATGAGAGCCTACGGCGTGGACGCTTATCTGGTTCCGACCGCCGATTACCATGAATCTGAATATGTAGGAACTTACTTTAAAGCAAGAACGTATATCACAGGCTTTACCGGTTCTGCCGGAACCGCCGTTATTACCCAGGATGAAGCGTGCCTCTGGACCGACGGCCGCTACTTCGTACAGGCAGCCAAAGAGCTTGCCGGAACCGGCGTTACTTTAATGAAAATGGGCCAGGAAGGTGTTCCGACCGTAGAGGAATACCTGCAGGCAAATACAAAAGAAGGCATGACCATCGGCTTCGACGGCCGTGTTGTCAATGAGATGCTCGGTGAGACACTGGAAAAGACACTTCCGGAGCGTTTTCTCTCCTATCGAAGTGACCTGATCGGTGAAATCTGGTCCGACCGCCCAGCACTTTCTGCAGAACCGGTCTGGATTCTTGATTCCAAATATACCGGCGAGTCCGCTGCTGACCGTCTTGCAAAAGTCCGCGAAAAGATGAAAGAGAACGGTGCCGAGGTGCATATCCTGACCGCACTCGACGATATCGCCTGGATGCTGAACATCCGCGGAAACGATATTCCGTGCAATCCGGTTGTCCTCTCCTACCTCATTCTGACCGAAACCGAAGGCCATCTGTTTATTCAGGAAGCAACTTTAAATGATGAAGTAAAACAGTATCTTGCCGGTCTTGGTATTTCGATTCATCCATACGATGCTGTCTATGATTTCGCTGCCGGCATCACAGGAAAAACGATTCTTCTGGAGAAAGCCAAAGTCAACTACACGATCTGCCAGAGCGTCATGGGCGAAAACACAATTGTCAATGTGATGAACCCGGCTTCTTCCTTAAAGGCATTGAAAACACCAGTTGAGATGGAAAATATCCGCAAAGCCCACATCAAAGACGGCGTTGCTGTAACCCGTTTCGTTTACTGGTTAAAGAAAAACATCGGCAAAATCCCGATGGACGAAGTTTCCGTTGCAGAGAAACTGGAATCCTTCCGAAAAGAGCAGGAAGGCTACATTGAGCCGAGCTTCGGAACCATCTCCGCTTACGGCCCGAATGCCGCTATGTGCCATTATCAGGCAACGAAGGAAGATTTCTCCGTTCTACAGCCAAAAGGCATGTACCTCGTGGATTCCGGCGGACAGTATTATGAAGGAACAACCGATATCACAAGAACCATTGTTGTCGGACCGCTGACTGAGGAAGAAAAAGAGCATTTCACCATCACCGCGATGGGAACCCTGCGTCTTGGAAACGCAAAATTTCTCCATGGATGCATCGGCATCAATCTCGATTACCTCGCAAGACAGGCATTCTGGGAGAGAGGTCTTGACTTCAATCACGGAACCGGCCACGGCGTCGGCTATCTCTTAAATGTCCATGAGCGTCCAAACGGTTTCCGCTGGAAAATGGTTCCGGAGCGCATGGAAAATGCCGTTCTCGAGGAAGGTATGCTGACCTCCGACGAACCAGGTATCTATATTGAAGGAAGCCATGGTATCCGTACCGAGAACCTGATGCTCTGCCGCAAAGCAGAAAAGAACATGTATGGCCAGTTCATGCGCTTTGAGTTCGTTACCATGGTTCCGATCGACCTCGACGGTATCGATACGCAGTATATGACGGAGAAAGATGTCGAGCTGCTGAATAATTACCACAAAGAAGTGTATGAGAAGATTTCTCCTTATCTGGAAGGGGACGAAAAAGAGTGGCTGAAAGAAGCTACCCGCCCGATTTCCAAATAAGTTCTTTCTATAACATCAAAAAACCGATGTTCTGTGCGTGTTATTTTCACAGAACATCGGTTTTTCTCATTTCTTTTCCTTATAATACTTTCGATAAAAATTCTCTCAGGCGCGGGTGCTGCGGATTTGCGAAGAATTCCTGCGGCGTATTCTCCTCCTGAATATTTCCCTCGTTGATAAAGACGACGCGGGTTGCCACCTCTCTGGCAAAACCCATCTCGTGTGTAACAACGACCATGGTCATGCCCGATTCGGCAAGCTCTTTCATAATTTCCAGAACCTCTCCTACCATCTCCGGATCGAGTGCAGAAGTCGGTTCGTCAAACAGCATGACATCCGGATTCATCGCAAGGGCGCGCGCGATGGCGATTCGCTGCTTCTGTCCGCCGGAAAGGCTTCCCGGATAGGCATCTGCTTTGTCCGGCAGTCCGACACGGGTCAGAAGCTCCATCGCTTTTTTCTCTGCTTCTTCCGGTGTCATTAGTTTTAACGTCACCGGAGCGAGCAAGATATTTTCCTTAACGGTTTTGTGCGGAAACAGATTGAACTGCTGGAATACCATTCCGATCTTCTGACGCACATGGTCAATGTCAGTTTCCGGCGCCGTGATGTCAACGCCCTCGAAGTAAATTTTTCCGCCGGTTGGAATTTCCAGACGGTTTAAGGAGCGCAGAAACGTCGATTTTCCGGAACCGGAAGGACCGATAACGGCGACAACTTCTCCCTGACGGATCTCTGTGCTGATTCCATCTAAAACTTTATTATCCTCGAAGCTCTTCTGCAGATTTTCAACTTTAATTAATACTTTTTCGTTAGTGGTCACTCTTACGCAGTCTCCTTTCCAGTTTGCCCATGAAATAGGTCAGAATCATAACAAGAATCAGATAAAAGATCGCTGCGGAGAGAAGCGGAACCAGCGCATCGTACGTACGGCTCTGTACCAGGGTTGCTGCTTTTGTAATATCGATGGTTCCAATATAGCCGATGATGGCGGTCTCTTTCAACAGCACGATCATCTCGTTGATCAGCGCCGGAAGAACATTTTTAAACGCCTGCGGAATGATAATCAGACGCATAGTCTGTGCCGAATTTAAACCAAGGCTTCGTCCCGCTTCCGTCTGTCCTTTATCCACAGACATGATTCCGGAACGGAAGATCTCGGCAACGTACGCACCGGAGTTAATACCGAATGCAATTCCGCCGATCACGATATTGTTCAGGTTTACGGTTGCAAAAATAACGGAATAGAAAAACAGAATCTGAATCATGGACGGCGTTCCGCGGATAATCGTCAGATAGACGCGTGCCACAATGTTCAGAAGTTTTAATTTACCGGTCTGCTCGTGTGTCGAACGGATCAGTGCGATGAGAAGTCCGAGCACAACACCGATGCACAGTGCAATTACCGTGACAAGCAGCGTCGTCTTCAGACCGGTCAGCCACCACTCTGTAGCACCGTTGTCTACAAAATAGCGGTTAAACTGATGCTGTAAATTTTCCATAGAATACATCTCTCCTTTGTGGTTTCATTTCCTGCAAAAAGAGCGGCTGCACCATTTTGCCTGGCGGACAGCCGCTCTTTTTCCTCTTATTAGATTACTTTCTTACAATAACAACCTGCGTTGCATTTGCGTAAGTATCGGTGAAATCAACACTCTCCTCACGCTCCGGAGTAACGGTCATTCCGGCTGCGCCGAAATCTGCTTTTCCGCTGTTGACGGATGCAAGGATAGTTTCAAATGCCATATCCTCAATTTTCAGCTCATAGCCAAGCTTGTCACAGATCGCCTGGGAAATATCAGCATCGATACCAACGATATCGGTTCCCTCTTTGTACTCCCACGGCTCGAACTCAGCGTTGGTTGCCATGGTAAGCGTTCCGTTGGAACGGTCCACGTCTGCCGGGGACTCATACGGATGCTGGCCGACTTCATCACCAATGTAGTTGCTCATGATCTCATCAAGAGTTCCGTCCTCTTTCAGCTCTGCCAATGCAGTGTTGAACTCGTCTCTTAACTCATTTCCTTTTTTGAAGCACATCGCGTACTCTTCGGTATCAAAAATGCCTTCTACAATTTTCAGATCATCGTTTGCTGCAACGAATTTTTCTGCCGGCAGGGAATCGATGACAACACAGTCAATCTTTCCGTTTTTCAGTGCCTGAATAGCATCGGCGCCTTTGTTGTAACGCTGCATCTGGGAATCTGCATTAACGGCATCGCTCGCCTGAGAATCACCTGTTGTTCCGGTCTGTACACCAATCTTCAGATCTGCCAGATCCTCTACGGATGTTACTTCTACTTTCTTTGCGGTAGATGCAGAACTTCCGCAGCCTGCCATCGAAACAGCAAACAAAACGGACATTGCAAGTGCTGTTGCTTTTTTTGCAAAATTCATTTTCATAATAATCTCCTTCTCTCCTCATGTAATGTATATTTATTCACTTTCCCTTATTATAACAGCATCTTTCTGAAATGCAAGGAAAAACGGAAAAAAAAGCAACAGAAATACAAAAGACAGACCGGGGGTTCTTCCATGGCTGTCTTTCCGTTTTTGTATTCAGTCCGTATTTTTTCCGTCTGCTGCTGTGCAGCGCAGGATCCGCTGAATGCTCTTTTCCGATAAAGCATATTCCTCTGCGAGTTCGGAAACTCTGCTTCCGTTTTGATGTTTCTCGCAAATTTCCCGGTTTCTTTTTTCATAATGATTCTTTTTAAGATTTTCTTCATCGCCGTCTTTTTCTTGCAGACCACGCTTTGTAAAAACAGAGTGTCACCATCCTGTTCCAGCACAACGAAACAATCCAGATCCGTTGCATAAAATACCTGTTCAAAACCAGCTGATAAAAATTGCTGCAAGGGCAATCCATTCAGCAAGATCTATCACATTCAAACCAGATAGTTACTCACATACACAATACCTCTTTCCAGACTCCCCGGACTTCCGCGGAATGCCCACGCTGCGGCATCACTCGCCAGAAGAACGGCACAGGAAAGCTGCACCAGAAGCATCCGGTATTTTTTCTTTTTCTGATCCATATCCCTGCTCAAAACCATACAGAGGGCCGCAATATTTGTTTTGTCCTTCCTAAAACGGCAGAAGAAAACCCTCTCATACCGCCTTTCTCTGCGTATATGAGAGGGTTCCTGTTCTTACGCCTGTCCCAGTACGTGGTCGGAAATTCTTCCGTAGACGGAGATCAGGTAGAGGCCGCAGATGCCGACAACCGCGTAGATGATGCGGCTCAGCCACGTCATGTTTCCGAAGATCAGGGCGACGAGGTCGAGGCGAAAGAATCCGATCAAGCCCCAGTTGACGGCTCCGATGATTGCAACGGTGAGTGCGGTGTAATCCAGTCCTTTCATGTAAAGAAACCTCCTTTTTCCGGATTTTGTATCGTCTTTTTATCTCTTCCGGTTTCTTTATAAAGAATTTCCCAAAAGGATGCAGATTATGCATTTTCTTTGATTTTTCGGGCAGAAAAATGGAGACCATTTCCAGGCCTCCATTCGTGCAATTTTGTTTTCTTTATTCAGACAGCAGCTTCTGCAGCAGCTCTCCTGCTGCTGCCGGGTTGGCTTTGCCTTTCATTTCTTTCATGACCTGGCCGACCAGAAATCCAAGGACTTTTGTCTTTCCGGATTTGTACTGCTCTACCGGGCCAGGGTTGTTTTCCAGAACTTTTCTCGCGGTTTCTTCCAGAAGGCCGGTGTCGTTTACGGTTTTCAGTCCGTGCTCCTCGACGTATGCTTCCGGATCGACATCCTCTGCAAAGATCTGCTCAAATACCTCTTTTGCCACCTGGTTGTTGACCGATCCGGCTTCTGCCAGTTCGATCAGGGATGCCAGATGCTTCGGTGAAAACTGCAGATCCTCCGGCTCCTGGCCGTTCTCCTTTAAGAGACGTAAGGTCTCGCCCATCAGCCAGTTTGCCACTTTTTTCGGTTTGCCGCAGAGCGCCGTCGTCTCCTCAAAGAGATCGGACAGCTTCTTGGAACCGGTCAGAATGCCCGCATCGTACTGCGGCAGTCCGTACTGCTCCACATAGCGTGCCTGTTTTTCCGGCTGGAATTCCGGCATGGATTTCACAATGCGGTCGATCCACTCGTCGGAAATGTGCACCGGCGGCAGATCCGGGTCCGGGAAGTAGCGGTAATCCTTCGCATCCTCTTTCGAACGCATCGCGTAGGAATACTCTTTGTTGTCGTCCCAGCGGCGGGTCTCCTGGACAACGGCTTTTCCTTCCTCGATCAGCTCGATCTGTCTTGCACGCTCTCCCTCGATCGCTCTTCCGATGGCCTTAAAGGAGTTCAGGTTCTTCATCTCGGTACGTGTTCCGAATTTCTCACTTCCGACCTCACGGACCGAAAGGTTGACATCGGCACGCATCGAGCCCTCCTGCAGTTTGCAGTCGGATGCGCCGAGATACTGAATCATCATACGCAGTTTTTCCAGATAAGCGATAACTTCCTCCGCGGATCTCATATCCGGCTCGGAGACGATCTCGATCAGCGGAACGCCGCTTCGGTTGTAATCGACGAGAGAACAGTCCTCCCACTCATCGTGAATCAGCTTTCCTGCATCTTCCTCCATATGGATCTCGTGGATGCCAATTTTCTTCTTTCCCGCTGCGGTGTCGATCTCCACATATCCATCGTGGCAGATCGGCAGATACAGCTGGGAAATCTGATAGTTCTGCGGGTTGTCCGGGTAGAAATAGTTCTTCCGGTCGAATTTGCAGAGCTGGTTGATTTTGCAGTTTGCAGCCAGTCCGACGCGCAGGGCGTAATCGACAACCTTCTTATTTAATACCGGAAGGGATCCCGGCATACCGGTGCAGACCGGGCAGGTGTGGGTGTTCGGCGCACCGCCGAATGCGGTAGAGCAGCCGCAGAAAATTTTTGTTCGCGTCGCAAGCTCCACATGTACTTCAAGTCCGATGACGGTTTCATACTGTTTTGACATTGTTTTGCTTCCTCCTTACCGTTTTTCTGGCTGCCCGAATGCACCGCGTGCCTGCTCATAGGTGTACGCTGCACGGAACAGTTTTTTCTCTGAGAAACAGTCTCCGATAAGCTGCATGCCGATCGGAAGACCCTTGTCATCCATGCCGCACGGAACGGTGATGCCCGGAAGGCCGGCGAGGTTGACGGATACTGTGTAAATATCGCCCAGATACATCTGCAGCGGATCGGAAAGCGATTCCCCGAGACGCGGTGCCGTCGATGGTGCTGCCGGGCTTAAAATCATATCGTATTTCTCAAATGCGCGGTCAAACTCCTGTTTAATCAGGGCTTTCGTGCGCAGCGCTTTCAGATAATACGCATCGTAGTAACCGGAGCTCAACACGAAGCTTCCCAGCATAATCCGTCGTTTCACCTCCGGACCGAAGCCCTCGGAACGGCTCTTCTTATACATATCGTGGAGTCCTTCGTACTCTTTGGCACGGAAGCCGTATTTCACACCGTCGAATCGTTCCAGGTTGGAGCTTGCCTCGGCGGATGCAATGACGTAGTAAGCCGGAATCGCATAATCAATGAGGTCGAGATCGAAATACTCTACTTCTGCTCCGCGTGCCTTCAGGACATCGGCAGCCTTTAAAATGGATTCCTTTACCTGCGGATCCAAACCTTCGCCGAAATAGCTGTTCGGAATACCGATTTTCAGATCGGAGACATCTTCTTTTAAAGCGCTCATGAAATCGTAATCATCGCGTTTCATTGATGTCGCATCTTTTGCATCATACGAAGCAACGGTCTGCAGCAGTGCTGCACAGTCTGTCACATCCTTTGCGACCGGTCCGATCTGGTCGAGGGAGGAACCGTAAGCGATCAGTCCATAACGGGAAACGGTGCCGTACGTCGGTTTCATGCCGGTTACGCCGCAGAAGGAACTTGGCTGACGGATCGATCCGCCAGTATCGGAGCCGAGTGCCATCGGTACTTCTCCTGCTGCAACGGCTGCACAGGAACCGCCGGAGGAACCGCCTGGAACGTGTTCGGTGTTCCACGGGTTTTTCGTCACGCCGTACGCAGAAGTCTCTGTCGTACTTCCCATCGCAAACTCATCCATGTTCGTCTTTCCAATGATAACGGCTCCCGCCTCTTCAAGCCGTGTAATAACCTCCGCATCGTACGTCGGAACGAAATTCTGCAGGATCTTTGACGCACACGTCGTCGCAAGACCCTTCGTACAGATGTTGTCCTTGATCGCGATCGGAACGCCGGCCAGCGGACCGGTGAGCTCTCCTGCGTCAATTTTCTTCTGCACTTCTGCTGCGCGTGCTCTCGCACCCTCTTCATCCACAAGAAGGAAGGCGTGAATCGCATCCTCAGACGCTCTGACTGCCGCAAGGGACGCTTCCACAGCGTCCGATACGGTGATCTTTCCTTCTTTGATCGCGGCAGAAAGCTGTACTGCTGTCATATCTTTGATTTCCATATCGAATCTCCTCCTGCTATTCTACCGTTTTCGGAACCTTGTACTGGCCCTCTTTGACTTCCGGTGCATTGGCAAGCATTGCATCGCGGTCGTCGCCATTGGTTACTTCATCCTCGCGGAATACATTTCCCATCTCGAAAATGTGGGTCATCGGCTCGACCTTGCTGGTGTCGAGCTCGTTTAATTTATCTACATAATCCAGCATTTTCTGCATATCCTGCCGTGCGGATTCTTTTTCCTCATCCTTTAATTCCAGCTTTGCCAGGATGCCGACATATTCCATCGTTTCATCTGAAATCACATTTGCCATTTCACTCATTCTCCTTTTTTATTTTCCAGCAGGATCCGCTTACGGCTCCAGTCTTGTAAGATCACGCGGGAACAGCGTTGTCTCGCGGACGTTGTCCTCACCGATCAGCTTCATGGTCAGACGCTCCAGACCGATGCCAAGACCTCCGTGCGGCGGCATACCGTGTTTGAAAGCACTCAAGTACTGCTCCATGCCCTCTTCTGTCATGCCGCGGGCTGCGATCTTTTCAGAGAGCATCTTGTAATCGTGGATACGCTGGCCTCCGGTTGTAATCTCCAGACCGTGGAACAGCAGGTCGAAGCTCTTTGTGTATCTCTTATCCTCCGGGTCGTCCATCGCATAGAACGGTCTCTTTTTCGACGGATATTCGGTGACAAATACGAAGTCTGCATCGTACTCCTCTTTGAAATACTGGCCGATCAGAAGCTCCTCCTCCGGCTCAAGGTCGAACGGGTTGCGGATCTTTCGGTTGTATTTCTCGGCTACCAGCTCTTTCGCTTTCGTGAACGGTACAGTTGGGATTTCTTCTGTCTTTGGAAGCATAACTTTCAGGATCTCCAGCTCTTTTGCGTAATCCTTTTTAAGAAGCTCCACCATGTACTGTAAAAATCCGGTTTCCATTGCCATGATGTCGGTGTAATCCTCGATGTAGCCCATCTCAAAGTCAAGGCTGGTATATTCGTTCAGATGACGTTTCGTGTTATGTTTCTCTGCACGGAAAACCGGTCCGACTTCAAAGACACGGTCAAACACGCCGACGAGCATCTGTTTGTAGAACTGCGGGCTCTGTGCCAGGACAGCCGGGCGGTGGAAATATTCCAGCTTGAAGATGTTTGCGCCGCCCTCAGCGCCTTTCGCGCCGATCTTCGGTGTATGGATTTCGGTGAATCCCTGGGAATGAAGGAAATCACGGAACGCCCGTACCACGCCTTCCTGGATGCGGAATTTTGCACGCTCTCTGACGTTTCGAAGAGCGATCGGCCGCATGTTCAGCATTGCTTCAAGGGAGGTGTTCATTTTCCATTTGTTGACTGCGAGCGGCATTGGCTCGGTCGGCTCGGAAAGAACGGTGATGGTCTGCAGCCTGACTTCGACGCCGCCCGGTGCGCGGTCCTCTTTTTTGACCGTTCCGGTTACGGCAACTGCCGATTCCTCTTTCAGATCTTTCAGCGGGAAGTTAACGCTTCCTTCTTCGTACACACACTGAACGAGTCCCTCGCTCTTTCTTAAGATGACAAAGGCAACCTCGCCCATGTCACGGATGATGTGTACGGCTCCTTCGAGTTTTACTTCTGTGCCTTCCGGTGTCTCCAGCAGAGTTTTTACGGAGATGTCTTCTTTTTTCTTTACGCCTGTCATAAATTCCATGTCTTGTTCTCCTCTCTTTCTCGCCTGTCCCGGATTGCTTTTTCAAATAAAAAAGTCCCGGAACAGTTTTTTAACTACTGTTCCGGGACGGGATATTTTATGTTCCCGCGGTACCACCCGCATTGCGTTTTTCTCTCCGGTTTTCCGGGGGAAAACGCCCACTCATTTATACTTAACGCGTATCACGGATCTGCCTACTTGATTTCCTGTTCGGATCTCATGTTCAGCAGACCGGCTCCGGAATGTTCCCCATTGTATGTTTCCTCCATGCTGATGCTCTCAGTCGGTGACATCGGCTTCCTGTCAGATTCCGCATACGGAGTTTCCTTCACTGCCTTTTTCATACTGTGCATTATAGCACAGCAGTTTTGCATTTGTAAACACCTAATTTTTACGGATTTTATATAAATTCTAATACATTTTTCGTGAATTTTATCTATATAAAATTATTTTTTCGTGTGTTTATAAAATTGCGCAGAAATTTCGTTTTATTGGTATTTCGCACACAATTTACAGTTTTTTGATTCTCTCCACTGCCTCTACTGTATTCTCATACGTACCGAATGCAGTCAGACGGAAGTAGCCTTCTCCGCTCGGGCCGAAGCCTGATCCTGGTGTTCCGACTACGTTTGCGTCTGCAAGCAGGTGATCAAAGAACTCCCAGGAAGTCATATTTCCCGGTGTTTTCAGCCAGATATACGGAGCGTTGACACCGCCGGATACGGTGTAGCCTGCGCCCTTTAATCCGTCGTAGATGACTTTTGCGTTCTTCATGTAGTAAGCAACCTGCTCTTTTAACTGTGCTTTTCCTTCCGGAGAGTAAACAGCCTCGCCGGCTCTCTGGATGATGTACGGAGCTCCGTTGTATTTCGTTCCGTGACGGCGTGCCCACAGGCTGTGCAGAGTCACATCGCCGGATTTGATGTCTTTCGGGATAACGGTGAATCCAAGACGCATACCGGTAAAGCCTGCGTTCTTGGAGAAGCTGCGCATTTCGATGGCACATGTTCTTGCACCCTCGCACTCATAGATGGAATGCGGAATGTCTTTTTCTGAGATATATGCCTCGTATGCAGCATCATACAGGATGATGGCTCCTACTTTATTTGCATAATCAACCCATTTCTGCAGCTCGGCTTTGGAAACCATAGCGCCGGTCGGGTTGTTCGGGAAGCACAGATAAATCAGATCCGGGGTTTCTTTCGGGAGCTCCGGGGTGAAGTTGTTTTCTGCGGTACACGGCATGTAAATCACATTCGTGAAACGCTCGGTTGCTGCGTCGTAGTCACCGGCACGGCCTGCCATTACGTTGGAGTCTACATAAACCGGATAAACCGGGTCGCATACAGCGATCTTGTTGTCCAGGCTGAAGATCTCCTGAATGTTGCTGCAATCGCATTTTGCGCCGTCCGATACAAAAATTTCATCAGATGAGATATCGCATCCTCTGTCCTGATAATCATTTTTTGCGATGGTATCGCGAAGGAAAGCATATCCAAGATCTGGTGCATATCCGTGGAAGGTCTCTGCGTGTCCCATCTCATCCACTGCTCCGTGCAGCTTTTCAATGATCGCCGGTGCGATCGGCTGGGTTACGTCGCCGATTCCAAGACGGATGATTTTCGCATCCGGATTTGCCTCGATGTAAGCTGCAACTTTTTTTGCAATGGTGGAAAACAGATAGCTTCCCGGCAATTTCAGATAATTGTCATTGATTTTGAACATTATTATGTCGCTCCTTTTCACTTTTTCTTACTCTGTCAAAAGCGTCAGCACCATCTGTGCCGTTTCAACCAGATTGGTGCCGCTGTCCATGCTGCATTTCTGCATGTAGCGATGGGCCTCCGACTCGGTCATGTGATTTCGTTCGATCAGAAGGCTTTTTGCACGATCGATGATGTGCTGTTCCTCGGCGCTGCGCACCTTGGGCTTTGCCCGCTCTTTCTTTCTGCGCCGTGCCGCACTCTGCAGCATCATCTCCAGTGTATTGACCAGCTCGTACACGGAAAGCGGCATCGTAACCGCCATGATTCCGGTTCCCTCCACCGCACTTAATGCGCGGCTCGATGCAATCAGAAGCATCTGGAAGCCGGACGGCATACACTCATTCAGATCCGTAAAAAACATATCCGGGAGCTTGTAGCCGCAGATGACGATACCGCCGTTTAAGTTGTTCATCTCTCCGAGCGCCGCTGCCGCTGTCGAACAGACAGCATCGATTTCATATCCTCTTTTTGCCAGAATATCCCGGATGCGCTTTCCATCTTCTATTTTGGGAAGTACTATCACTATGCTGCTCATGCATTTTCAGGCCCCTTCGTCGTCTAAATACGGTACAGATATTTCTCGGTCTCCCAGTCGGATACCTGGCGGAGATACTCATGCCACTCTTCTTCTTTGGCATTGATATATCCATCCACAAATTCCTGGCCGAGTACCTGACACAGAAAATCGTCTTTCTTTAACTCTGCGACCGCTTCTCCAAGGCTTCCCGGGAGAAGGGTGATCTGCATCGCGTTTCGTTCTTCTTCTGTCAGATCGGAAATATTGCGGTCCACCGGGGACGGCGGAACGATTTTCTGTTTGATACCGTCAAGTCCTGCTGCCATGCAGACAGCAAGTGCCAGGTACGGATTGGCTGCCGAATCCGGGCATCGAAGCTCAATGGCCATGATACCGTCTCCCGTCAACGGAATGCGGATCAGCGGGCTTCTGTTCTTTGCAGACCATGCCACGTAGATCGGTGCACCGTATCCCGGTGTCAGACGTTTGTAGGAATTTACAAGCGGGTTGGTAATCGCTGCGATTCCGCTGATGTGTTTCATCAGTCCGCCCATAAAGTAATATGCCTCTTTGCTGAGCCCGTATTCATCGGATTTGTCGGCAAACACATCTTTTCCCTCCTGAAACAGGGAGAAGGAAAGATGAAGACCCGATCCGTGAACTCCGGTTTTTGGTTTTGGCATAAAGGTTGCGTGAAGGCCATGACGTTTTGCAATCGTACGGATAGCAAATTTGGCAGTCATCAGCTGATCTGCCGTCCGAAGTGCTGCAGCCGGACAGAAATCCAGTTCGTGCTGGCCTGCCGCTACCTCGTGGAAGGAAGACTCAACGTCGATTCCCATTTCTTCGAGGGTCAGCACCATATCGCGCCGCGCGTTTTCTCCCAGGTCCAGCGGTCCCAGATCCAGATAACCGCCTTTGTCGTGCGTTACACTCGTTGCTCCGCCGTCCTCATCGGTGTGGAACAGGAAAAATTCACACTCCGGTGAGATTTCAAACTCATAGCCCATCGCTTTCGCTTCGAAAATTACCTTCTGAAGGATGGTTCGGGAACTCTTTGCATAAAGATTCCCCTCTCTATCATACACATCACAGATCAATCTTGCAACCTTTCCTTGCTGCGGACGCCACGGAAGTATTGCAAAGGTGTCGAGATCCGGGTGCAGAAACATGTCTGCTTCCTCGATGGTGACAAATCCTTCGAACGAAGAGCCATCGAAAACGCACTGATTATTCAGGGCTTTTTCCAGCTGTCCGGCGGTGATGGCCATATTTTTCATCATTCCAAACATATCGGTAAACTGCAGGCGGATAAATTCAACATCTTCTTCCTCCGCCATCTGAAGGATCACTTCCTTCGTATACTTTGCCATATCGATTCTCTCCTTTATCAAAGACGATTCTAAACGAAAAGGGTGCTTTCACGCGGCAGGGCAGAAAGACACCTTGCGTAAAAACACCCTTGTTTTGGGCATATTATAGCAGTTTTTCGCGTGTTTTGTCAAGAAAAACTTAGAGATTCGTGTATCCCATCAGGGATTCATCGACTGTCTTTGCTGCCTCGCGTCCCTCACGGATCGCCCATACGACCAGGGACTGGCCGCGGTGCATATCGCCTGCGGTGAAGACATTTTCTTTTGTTGTCTGGTATTTTCCGTCATCTGTCTTCACGTTGGTGCGCTGGTTGACTTCCACTTTAAATGCATCGGTCACATATTTCTGGGATCCTAAAAAGCCTGCTGCAATAAGAACGAGATCTGCCGGGAGAATCTCTTCGGTTCCCTCAACCGGAACCATCATCATGCGGTCGGATTTCTCATCTTTTTTCGGTGTCAGTTTTACGGTCTTGATCTGGCAGACTTCACCTTTTTTGTTTTTGATAAATTCCGTTACGGTTGTCTGGTAAATCCGCGGATCATGGCCGAATACGGCGATTGCCTCTTCCTGGCCGTAATCCGTCTTGCAGATCTTCGGCCACTCCGGCCACGGATTGTTCTCGGCACGCTGATCCGGTGCTTTCGGCATCATCTCAAGCTGTGTCACAGATTTGGCACCGAGACGGATGGAAGTTCCGACACAGTCATTACCGGTGTCGCCGCCTCCGATGACAACAACGTGTTTGCCCTTTGCATCGATGTAGGCATGATCCTCAAACTTGGAATCCAGAAGACTCTTCGTTACGGAAGTCAGGAAATCGACAGCAAAGTAGATGCCCTTTGCATCTCTTCCCTCTGCCTTGATATCTCTTGGATTTGCCGCACCGCAGCAGAGCAGGACACGGTCAAATTCTTTTAAGAGTTTGTCAGCTTTTACATCTTTTCCGATATCAGCATTCGTCACAAACTCAATGCCCTCGGCCTTCATCAGATCCACACGGCGGTCGATGACGCTCTTATCGAGTTTCATGTTCGGAATACCGTAGCGCAAAAGTCCGCCCACGCGGTCGCGGCGTTCAAAGACCGTAACAGAATGGCCGCGGCGGTTGAGCTGCATCGCTGCTGCAAGGCCGGAAGGACCGCTTCCTACAACGGCAACGCGTTTTCCGGTGCGCACTTTCGGCGGGTGCGGCGTAATCAGGCCGGTTGCCCATGCGTTTTCGATGATCGCGCGTTCATTTTCCTTCGTGCAGACCGGGTCTCCGTTTACGTTGCATGTACAGGCTGCTTCGCAGAGTGCCGGGCAGACGCGGGAGGTAAATTCCGGAAAACAGTTTGTCTTGGTGAGGCGGCGGTATGCCTGCTCATAGTTTCCAAGATACACAAGGTCATTCCACTCCGGAACGAGGTTCTGCAGCGGACAGCCGGAGGCCATTCCCGCAATCATGGTTCCCGCCTGGCAGAACGGTACACCGCATGCCATACAGCGGGCAGCCTGCATCTGCTGCTCCTTTTTCGGGAGCTGCAGATGAAATTCCTTAAAGTTTTTGATACGCTCAAGCGGGGCAACGGTGTTTCCCGTCTTGCGCTGATATTCCATAAATCCAGTTGGCTTACCCATAATTCTTCTTCCTCCTACTTACGCATGCTTTCGTAAAATGCTTCAATCTGTGCCTGTTCGCTGCTAAGACCCTTGTCTTCCATCTGGGCACTCAGCATCATCATGCGCTTATAGTCATTCGGAATGATCTTCTTGAATTTCGGCAGATATTCGTCAAAGTGTGTGAGAATTTCTTTACCTTTTTCAGAGCCGGTGTGTGTGACGTGTTTTTCAATCATGTTTTTCAGCTCTGCAATATCGTATTTGCTTTCTACCAGTTCAATCGAAATCATTTCCTTGTTCAAATTGCGGTACAGGTTGCTCTTTTCATCCAGGACATAAGCGATACCGCCGCTCATGCCGGCTGCAAAGTTCTTTCCGGTTGCGCCGAGGACAACGACACGGCCGCCGGTCATATACTCGCATCCATGCTCACCGACACCCTCGACAACGGCGTAAGCACCGGAGTTTCTGACACAGAAACGCTCTCCTGCGATACCGTTGATGTACGCCTCACCGCTCGTTGCGCCGTAGAGGGCAACGTTTCCGACGATGATGTTTTCTTCCGGTTTATACTTTCTTGCTTTCGGCGGGTAGACAACCAGTTTTCCGCCAGAGAGGCCTTTTCCGAAGTAATCGTTCGAATCGCCCTCAAGTTCCAGGGTCAGTCCTTTTGGAATAAATGCTCCGAAGCTCTGTCCGCCGGCACCCTTGCACTGTACGGTGTACGTATCCGGCTCCAGAGAGGTGCCGAATTTTCTGGTGATCTCGGCACCAAGAATCGTTCCCACGGTACGATCGGTGTTGGTGATCTCGACTTTGACGGTCTTCTTCTCTTTCTTATCCATTGCCGGACCGAATTTCTTTAAGAGTACCTTCTCATCCAGGGTTGCGCCAAGTTTGAAGTCGTAAACATCTTTCGGATCGAACGTTACCTTCTCGCCTGCTTTTGCAAACGGATTGTTCAGGATCTGGCTTAAGTCTACGCGGTCTGCGTGCTCGTTCATCACTTTATCATTTCTCTTTAAGAGGTCGGAACGGCCGACCATCTCGTCAACGGTGCGGAAGCCAAGTTTTGCCATGTATTCCCGCATCTCTTCTGCGATGAAGCGCATGAAGTTGATGACGTACTCCGGTTTGCCGCGGAAACGTTTGCGCAGCTCCGGGTTCTGGGTTGCAATACCCATCGGGCAGGTATCGAGGTTGCAGACACGCATCATAACGCATCCCATCGTTACAAGCGGTGCGGTCGCAAAACCGAATTCCTCGGCGCCAAGGAGTGCTGCAATCACAACGTCACGGCCGCTCATCAGCTTACCATCGGTCTCGATCATGACACGGTTGCGGAGGCCGTTTTTGATCAGCGTCTGATGGGTCTCGGCAAGGCCTAACTCCCATGGAAGTCCTGCATTGTGGATGGAACTTCTCGGTGCTGCTCCCGTTCCTCCATCATATCCGGAAATCAGGATAACCTGTGCTCCGGCTTTTGCAACACCGGCTGCGACAGTACCAACACCTGCTTCGGATACCAGTTTAACGGAGATTCTTGCATTCACATTCGAGTTTTTCAGGTCATAAATCAGCTGTGCAAGGTCCTCGATGGAGTAGATGTCGTGGTGCGGCGGCGGGGAAATCAGGGATACACCCGGTGTGGAGTGACGTGTTTTTGCAATCCACGGATAAACCTTTCCGGCCGGTAAGTGGCCGCCCTCGCCCGGTTTTGCACCCTGGGCCATCTTGATCTGGATCTCTTTTGCACTGACAAGGTATTTGCTGGTAACGCCGAATCTTCCCGATGCTACCTGTTTGATCGCGGAGCATCTCTCCGGGGATTCGAGACGGTCATCACTCTCACCGCCCTCACCAGTGTTGGATTTTCCATGCAGACGGTTCATGGCAATTGCCAGTGTCTCATGTGCCTCCTGGGAAATAGAACCGTAGGACATCGCACCTGTTTTGAATCGTTTTACGATAGAATCTACGCTCTCAACTTCTTCGAGCGGAACGCCCTGCTCCGGATAATCGAAGTCCATCAGGCTCCGCAGATAGCCGCTCTCCTCGCTGTCGACCATTGCTGTGTACTCTTTGAACATCTTGTAGTCGCCGCGTCTTGTGGACTCCTGCAGTGTATGAATGGTGCGCGGATTGTAGCGGTGCTCCTCGCCCTGGCTTCTCGATTTATGACGGCCGATACTGTCCAGTGTCAGATCGGTAGACAGCTCCAGCGGATCGAATGCCTGGGAATGACGCTCATCGACATCTTTTGCAATGTCTTCCAAGGTAATACCGCCGACACGGCTGACCGTACCGGTGAAGTATTTGTCGATGACATCTGCTGAGATACCGATGGCCTCGAAGATCTGGGAACCCTGATACGACTGGATCGTGGAGATACCCATCTTCGCTGCGATTTTTACGATACCAGAGATGACTGCGTGGTTGTAATCTTCAACGGCTGCGTAGTAATCTTTCTTGATCATGCCCTCTTCGATCAGCTCATGGATCGTGTCGAGTGCCAGATACGGGTTGATTGCGCAGGCACCGTAGCCGAGCAGTGTTGCGAAATGGTGCACCTCGCGCGGCTCGCCGGACTCCAGAATAATCGCAAGAGAAGTTCTCTTTTTCGTTTTTACCAGATGCTGATGAACCGCAGATACAGCCAGGAGGGATGGAATCGCCACATGGTTCTCATCGACGCCGCGGTCAGAGAGAATCAGGATGTTGGCTCCTGCCCGGTGTGCACGGTCAACCTCGACGAAAAGGCGGTCCATCGCACGGTCAAGCGGTGCGCTCTTGTAGTAGGTGATCGGAACGGTCACTGCCTTGAAGCCTTCGACTTTCATGTTCTTGATCTTCAGCATATCGGTATTGGTCAGGATCGGATTGTTGATCTTTAATACCTGGCAGTTCTTCGGCTCCTCCTCAAGCAGGTTTCCGTCACGTCCGACGTAAACGCTTGTGGAAGTTACGATCTCCTCACGGATGCAGTCGATCGGCGGGTTCGTTACCTGTGCGAAGAGCTGTTTGAAATAGTTGAACAGCGGCTGATGCTCATGGGAGAGAACGGCAAGCGGGGTATCGATACCCATCGAAGCGGTTGCCTCGACACCGTTTAATGCCATCTTTCCGATGGAGGAACGGTACTCCTCGTAGGTGTAGCCGAACGCTTTCTGCAGGCGCATCCGCTCTTCTTTCGTGTACTCTTCGACCGGCAGATTCGGGATTTTGATATCCTTTAACTGTACCAGATAACTGTCGAGCCATTCGCCGTACGGCTGTTTCTTTGCGTAATATTCTTTGACTTCCTCATCGTTTAAGACTTTTCCCTGTACGGTGTTGACAAGAAGCATCTTGCCCGGATGGAGACGCTCTTTTAAGACGATTTTTTCTTCCGGAACTTCCAGAACACCGACCTCAGAGGAGAGGATCAGAAATCCATCGTTAGTGATGTAGTAACGGGAAGGACGAAGACCGTTGCGGTCGAGCACTGCTCCCATCACATCTCCGTCGGAGAACAGGATCGATGCCGGTCCGTCCCACGGCTCCATCATCGTTGCATAATACTGATAGAAATCACGTTTCTCCTGGGAAATCGTATCGTTGTTTGCCCACGGCTCCGGGATCGTGATCATGACAGCCAGCGGAAGATCCATACCGCTCATGGTCAGGAACTCGAGTGTGTTGTCGAGCATTGCAGAGTCAGAACCCTGGGTGTTGACAACCGGCAGAACCTTGTGCAGTTCATCCTGCAGCATCGGGGAGGACATCGTCTCCTCACGGGCCAGCATCTTGTCGGCGTTTCCGCGGATGGTGTTGATCTCGCCGTTGTGTACGATGAAACGGTTCGGATGGGCTCTCTCCCAGCTTGGGTTCGTGTTCGTGCTGAACCGGGAATGCACCATGGCGATTGCAGATTCATAATCGACATCCTGCAGATCGCGGAAGAAGGTGCGGAGCTGTCCTACGAGGAACATACCTTTGTATACGATGGTACGGCTGGAAAGAGATGGCACGTAGGTGTTGTCGTTGCTCTGTTCGAAAACACGGCGTACGACGTACAGACGGCGGTCGAAAGCGATTCCCTTTTCCACATCCTCCGGTTTTTTGATGAATGCCTGCATGATGTAAGGCATACACTCTCTTGCCTTATGGCCGAGAACTTCCGGAACGGTCGGCACGGTTCTCCATCCAAGGAGTTCCAGTCCCTCTTTTTCCACGATGATCTCAAACATCTTTTTTGCCTGGTTCCGTTTCAGCTCATTTTGTGGGAAGAAGAATACGCCGACGCCGTATTCCCGTTCTCCGCCTAATGAAAAACCGAGGGTCAAACAGGCTTTGGAAAAGAATTTGTGCGATATCTGCAACAAGATTCCTACTCCGTCTCCTGTTTTACCCTCGGCGTCTTTGCCGGCTCTATGTTCAAGATTTTCTACGATTTTTAATGCGTTTTCTACGGTCGCATGGGATTTTTCACCTTTGATGTTCACGACGGCTCCGATACCGCAGTTGTCGTGTTCAAAGGAAGAACGGTACAGCCCTTCTTCTCCCATGACACGCTCTTTACTCTGTGTCATACGGCTTCCCTTCCTTTACCTTTTCTTATTTTCGGTTCTCTTTTGTTTTCCGGAAAAGAATGGAGGGGAACATTTCATTCCCCGCCGTTCTTTTTGGATTGCCCTTACTATACTCTATTTTTTTCATCCTGTAAAGAGCAAATTTAATTTTTATATAATTTTTTACAATTTTTCTTTACTTTCTTAGGTTATTGCTGCATTTTACCTAATTTTCTACACTTTCGATCCATTATTTCGCTGCATGGTACTCGGCTGCTGCTGCAATCAGGCCGCGGAACAGCGGATGCGGACGGTTCGGACGGGATTTGAATTCCGGATGCGCCTGGGTTGCAATGTAGAACGGATGATCCGAAAGCTCGACCATCTCGACAATTCTTCCATCTGGTGATACACCGGAGAGAACCATGCCGTTTTCGGTCAGTGCTTTCCGGAAATCGTTGTTGACCTCATAGCGGTGACGATGCCGCTCAGAGATCTCTTTCTTGCCGTACAGCTCCTGTGCCTTCGATCCGTCTGCCAGTACACATGGATAAGCGCCGAGCCGTAAGGTACCGCCGATGTCCTCGATGCCGTTCTGGTCCGGCATCAGTGCAATCACCGGGTGCATGGTATTCGGATTCATCTCAATGCTGTGTGCGTCGTGGTAGCCGAGCACGTTTCTCGCATACTCGACAATAGTCAGCTGCATGCCAAGGCAGAGGCCGAGGAACGGAATCTTGTTCTCTCTTGCATATCGAATCGCTGTAATCATGCCTTCGATACCGCGGTTTCCAAATCCGCCCGGTACCAGCACACCGTCAACATCACACAGATACTCTGCCACGTTCTCTTTTGTTACCAGTTCCGAATCCACCCATTTCAGATGCACGTTTGCATGACTTGCGATACCGCCGTGTTTTAATGCCTCGACAACACTCAGGTATGCGTCATGCAGCTGCGTATACTTTCCGACGAGCGCGATCGTCACCTCTTTGTTCGGATGGCGAAGTGCCTCTACCATATGGGTCCAGTCGGACAGATCCGGCTCCGGGCATGGAAGATGCAGGCTCTCGCAGACAACCTGCGCCAGATTCTCTTTCTCCATGGCAAGCGGAGCTTCGTACAGATACTCCACGTCCAGGTTCTGCAGAACATGGCTTGACGGAACGTTGCAGAAAAGAGCAATTTTGTCTTTGATCTCCGTAGTCAGCGGATGCTCGGACCGACATACAATGACATCCGGCTGAATACCGATTCCCTGCAGCTCTTTTACGCTCGCCTGCGTCGGCTTCGTCTTCATCTCACCGGAAGCTTTCAAATACGGAATCAGGGTAACGTGGATCAGGATGGCGTTCTCATGTCCGACATCGTGCTGGAACTGGCGGATTGCCTCAAGGAACGGCTGGCTCTCGATATCGCCGACGGTTCCGCCGACCTCAATGATGGCAATACGGTCCTCATCCACTTCTTTTCCGCGGTAGAAACGGCTCTTGATTTCGTTTGTGATATGTGGGATCACCTGCACCGTGCCTCCGCCGAAATCACCGTGGCGCTCTTTCTGCAGCACGGACCAGTATACCTTTCCAGTCGTCACATTGGAATTTTTATCCAGGCTCTCATCAATAAAACGCTCGTAGTGGCCAAGATCCAGGTCCGTTTCTGTGCCGTCGTCAGTAACGAAAACCTCGCCGTGCTGAATCGGGTTCATGGTGCCCGGGTCAACGTTGATGTACGGGTCAAACTTCTGCATCGTCACCTGATAGCCTCTGGCTTTTAAAAGCCGTCCAAGGGACGCCGCCGTGATTCCCTTTCCAAGGCCGGAGACTACTCCGCCTGTCACAAAGACATATTTTACTGCCATATTGATTTCCTCCTGTTTTCTCTTCTGATATTTTCTTTTCCGTCACAAGTTTCTCTAAAAGGAAATGTCGCCTGCCGGCGACATCTCTATGATGAAAGCCAGTTACTCCGCGCCTGCGTCGCTCCCGTAACTGCTGACAACATTCGTAATCCGGGCTATCGCCCTACTTACTCATGTCGTCTTGCCCGGCCAATATCTATGAATTCGCTCATGCAAGCATGGCTCATCCATAGCTGCTATCCGGGGCTTTCATTCAAAATCAAAAACGATTATAACACATCTCGAATTTCCTGCAACTTTTTTTTACTATTTTTTATTATTTTCGACATTTTCCACGAAATCCTAAATTTCTGCACCATATTTTATACATATCACGATTTTCTTGACATCATCCGCAAAAATGAGTATGATAATCAATGTTTTTAAAACATGCAGGTCTACAACTGAAAAAAGGAGAATACCTATGCAGCCATCGTCAAACAATTGTTATGATACCGGTCTCCGGGAGGAATGTGGTGTTTTCGGCATTTACGATCTGGATGGTGCCGACGTCAGTCCTTCGATCTACTATGGCCTTTCCGCCCTGCAGCACAGAGGACAGGAGTCCTGCGGAATTGCCGTCTCTGACACCAGCGGTCCAAAGGGCCATGTGAAATCCTACAAAGGCCTTGGCCTTGTCAACGAAGTTTTCAAAGAATCCGAATTAGAAGAGCTGTCCGGCAATATCGGCATCGGCCATGTCCGGTACTCTACCACCGGTTCCACTACCGTAGAGAATGCACAGCCGCTCGTTCTGAATTATCTAAAAGGCTCCCTCGCCCTTGCGCACAACGGAAATCTGGTCAACGCTATGGAACTGCGCGAGCAGATGGAAAACACCGGCGCAATTTTTCACACTTCGATTGACTCTGAAATCATCGCCTACGGCATTGCGCGGGAACGCGTTCATTCCAAAACGGTAGAAGAAGCGATTCTGCGCACGGTAAAAGAAATCCGCGGCGCCTATGCCCTTGTCATCATGAGCCCGAGAAAACTCATCGGCGTGCGCGACCCATATGGCTTAAAACCGCTCTGCATCGGAAAGCGGGACAACGCCTGGGTTCTCGCCTCGGAAAGCTGCGCCCTCACTTCGATCGGCGCCGAATTCGTCCGCGATGTCGCTCCGGGAGAAATTGTAACGTTTGACAAAACCGGAAATCTGAAATCCGAATTTATGCCGGTTGACGTAAAAAAAGCGCATTGTATTTTTGAATATATTTATTTTGCCCGCCTCGACAGCAAAATAGACAACATCAGTGTCTATGAAGCCAGAATCCGCGGCGGCGCAACGCTTGCAAAGACCTATCCGGTTGACGCAGATCTTGTCTGCGGCGTTCCGGACTCCGGACTTGCCTCCGCAAAAGGCTATTCCGAAGAATCCGGCATTCCGTTCGGTCTTGCCTTCCACAAAAACAGCTATGTCGGCCGTACCTTTATCAAACCGACACAAAAGGAACGGGAATCCAGCGTAAAAATCAAGCTGAGTGTTCTCGAATCTGTTGTAAAAGGAAAACGGATCGTGCTCGTCGACGACTCCATTGTCCGTGGAACAACGATTTCCAACCTGATCACGATGCTTCGCAAAGCCGGCGCGACCGAAGTCCATGTCCGTATCAGCTCTCCGCCGTTCCTGTATCCGTGCTATTTCGGCACCGATGTTCCTTCGAACAAACAGCTGATCGCAAGCTCTCACTCCACGGAGGAGATCCGTCAGCAGATCGGAGCCGACTCTCTTGGCTACATGCCGATCGATGAACTCCAGAACATGGTCGGCGATCTGCCGATCTGCCGTGCATGCTTCGACAGCCATTACCCAATGGAAGTACCGAAACAGGATATCAGCGCTCTTCTCGAAAGCTGATTCTATTTCGTCCCCTTTACCGCGCAGACACTGCGTCAGGTAAGGGGGGCTTTTTTGTTTCATGCATACTTTGACGTAATGTTTGCATACAATAGCATCAAAAACAAAGGATCTCTTTATGGATCTTACAGACATCATTTATTCCAACGATTACATCAACATTCTGATCCAGAATTACGTGGCACAGTCCGAGCGGTACCAGATGCTGTTTCCGGAGTCAAGTGCTCTTCTTACGCTGAACCCACAGTATTCCGTTCTCTTTCTCGAGCGGAGTCTGCTGCCGGAAAATCTCTTCGGCGCAGTTCCCTTTACCGGGCTTCCAAAACTTTTTACGCCGCTCTCCACGCTCTCACTGGAAGTCTCCGGGATTGTCCAGACGCAGAATCTCTACGGTGGCGGATATACAGGCAAAAATGTAATCTTCGGTTTTCTGGACACCGGCATTGATTACCGCCACCCCGCATTTCTGCATGCCAACGGACAGAGCCGGATTCTCGCCGTCTGGGATCAGACGGACCGGACGGGAACGCCGCCGGCGCAGTTTCCTTACGGCAGTCTCTATACCAAGTCCAATCTCGACGCGGCACTTGAAAGCGGCAATCCACTCTCCCTTGTTCCCGTCACCGATCCCGACGGGCACGGCACGTATGTCGCAGGCGTGGCCGGCGGTACTCCGGATGCCTCCGCCGGATTTCTCGGCGCCGCACCGGAGGCAGATTTTGCCGTTGTTAAATTAAAACCCGCCAAACAGAATCTGAAAGATTTTTATCTTGTGTCCTCCAATGCTCCCGTCTTCGAGGAAGATGACCTGCTCTCCGCCATGCACTTTCTGAATGAAACCGCAGCTGCGGAAGGAAAACCGCTCGTCCTCTGTCTGGCACTCGGGACGAATCAGGGCAGCCACTCCGGCACGCTCCCCGTTTCTCTGACCTTGGCGCGCTACGGCAACACGCCTGGTGTGATCCCCGTCTGCGCGACCGGCAACGAAGGAAATGCAGCACACCATTATTATGGCTCTGTATCCGAAACTTACACCCCGAAAAATGTAGAGTTTCTCGTTTCTGAAGGAAACCGCGGTTTCACCCTGGAACTCTGGGGACAGGCTCCACAGCTTTTTTCTGTCGGTTTCCGCTCTCCCGGCGGCGAGACGATTCCGCGGATTCCCGTCTCTTTGAATCAGGAACAGCGGATCACCTTCGTTCTGGAGCGCACCGTGATCTACGTCAACTACGAAGTGGTCCAGGCCACGACCGGCAGCCAGCTCATTCTGATCCGCATGCTGGATCCGACCCCCGGTATCTGGACGCTTCAGGTTTACCGCGCTTTTCCATCGCCGCCGGATTTCCACATCTGGCTCCCGATCACCGGATTTTCCACCTCCGATGTGACATTTCTGGAACCGGATCCGTACACGACACTGACGACACCTTCTGCCACGGTTCCTGTTCTTTCTCCCTCCACGTATCAGGCAGCAAACAACAGTTTTTCCCCGGAATCCGGCCGCGGCTTTACCCGGCTTGGTGAAATCAAGCCCGACTTTGCCGCTCCCGGCGTCTCCGTTACCGGACCGGGACCGGCCGGCTCCTATGTAAACTTCAGCGGTTCGAGTGCGTCCGCCGCCATTACATCCGGCGCCGCTGCTCTTTTTCTGCAATGGGGCATCCAGCGCACTCCCGCCCGCTATTTCACGGCACAGGAGGTAAAAAACTACCTGATCCGCGGTGCAGACCGAACTGATACTATTACGTATCCGAGCAGAGAATGGGGATATGGCCGATTACAGTTATATCAAAGCTTCACAAGCCTTATGACAAACTGATTTTCCCGCTCACAGGTTTGCTTCTATGGTATATCCGTTTGTTGATGCAAACTTTTAATGTGCAAGTGCCTTGTTTTTGATTGTTTTCCGTTGTATCATTACGTATTATCATTATATTTATAAAACTAAAAGGGGGATTCCTGACTATGAATTACGAACGCTTGAACGATCTTCGCCTTCTTGGACTTACGATTGCCTACTACCGAAGAGCAAAAGGAATGACGCAGGCCGAACTTGCCGAGGCGGTACATATCAGTCGTACCCATATGAGCAACATCGAAGCGCCAAATACAAAAACCTCTATTTCGTTGAATCTTCTGTTCGATATCGCTGAGGCACTTGACATTCCGGTGAAAGAGCTTTTTGATTTTCAGGGACGCAGTCTGTAGGGTCTTTGAATTTTTCTCTTTAAGAGTAACCCCGCCCGGCAGTTTTTCATATCATGAATTGTAAGCAAAATGATTCCTTTGGAGGAACAAACATGAGTGATTTAGCTGCTACAAACTGTGGATGCGGATGTGACAACGGCTGTGGCTGCGATAATGGATGCGGTGTTTCCAACAACAACCTGTTCGGAAACAATGGCTGCAGTATTATCTGGATTCTGCTTCTCCTCTCCTGCTGCGGCGGAGGTGGATGTGGAAACAACAACAATGGCTGCAATTCCGACTGCTGGCTCGTTCTGATTCTTCTGTTCTGCTGCGGCGGATGGAACAACAACGGCTGTGGATGCGGCAACAGCAATAACTGTGGATGCGGCTGCTGACCTTTTTTCAGTCTTCCCAGATGTTCGGGCAGAAAAAGCCCCGGGTGCGGATCAACCGCCCCGGGGCTTTTTTTCACCAGAATTCTCTTTCAGCGAAACCGTTTCGGTTTCCGTGCTTCTCTTTCCCGCTTTTCCATCTCTTCTCTTTTTTCTTTTTTTCTCATACATTCCAGATCTATTTCATAAAAGGCATTCCCTTCAAGTACCTGTTTTCTTTTTGCTGTTTCTTTTCCATCCATTTTCCGGCGGTCTCCTTTTTCTTTCTTCCTCTTATCATATGTTTTTTCCCGCCTTCTGTCATTTTTTCCGGCCTGGAACATAAGATAAAGAGAAATAAAAAGACAAATGCAGGAATGCTGCCAGGAAGGATCTTAATTTGAATCAGGAACAGGAACAAAATGTGGAACAGATGACACCGCTGGACCAGATGATCGCACAGGATCAGCTTCAGATGCTGAAGGCTGCCATTCCCTACGCCTCCTTCGGCCTGCAGCCCTCCCTTGCGATTTTGAGCAAATGGCTCGAGCTCCAGCGGACCATTCAGCTTTTTTCCCGTCCGGCCGACCTTTCCATGATGTCTGTTGATGCCCCGCACGTCTCTCCGCTTGAGATGCTGCAGGATATTTCCCGCTTTGCCGCCGGTCCGCAGCGGGATCTTCTCTCCCAGATGTTTCAGACCATGCAGATGGTCCAGATGCTTCAGAATATAAATCCCGGAAATGAGGAGGATCTGCTATGAGTTCGGATGATAGGCAAAACGACTGGTCGCAGGACCCCTCTCTTTCCGGAATTGACTTCGCCCGGCTTCAGGCACTGCAGCAGATGGCCTCTCAGAGCCGCGGAAAATCCCAGGCGGAAATGATGCCGTTTCTTTTCTCCCTGATGCAGGGAAATCAGGGCGGCGCACAGTTTTCCGCCTCCGAGGCGGACCTGATCATCTCTGCCATCAAAGCCGGAAAATCCAAACAGGAAGCGGCAAAAATTGACCAGATGGTACGCCTCTTCCGCTCCGCTGCTTCCGGGAAAAAACGCTGAAAAACTACAAACCAAAAAAAGCTGCCGGTCTGGAATCCCAAACCGGTCAGCGTTTTTATTCTGTGCTTTTTCCTGCCTAGTTCTGCATGGAAAGCACGTTTTTATTTTTTACCAGGTAATCAATCAGAGAAACAACGGTCAGAATCAGTGCAACCCAGATCAGCACGGTATTCAGCACGGAAAGTGCCGGAATGTCGGCGATCAGAAGAATGGTCATAATCATCTGGCTGATTGTTTTCGATTTTCCCCACCAGCTTGCTGCGATGACAATTCCATTGTCCGAAGCAACCAGGCGGAAACCGCTGATGATAAATTCTCTTGCGATGATAATAATAACCATCCACGCCGGAAGCTTGTCCAGCTCTACAAAGCAGATCAGTGCAGAGCATACCAGCAGCTTATCTGCCAGCGGATCCATAAACTTTCCGAAATCAGTAATCAGATTGTCACGTCTTGCAATGTAGCCGTCCAGCGTATCCGTGATGCTGGCAGCGGCAAAGATTACCAGTGCAATCCATTTGGACGCGCTTCCGCCCACGCCAGACAGCAGGAAGAACACGAAAAACGGAATCATAATTACCCGCAGAATCGTTAATTTGTTTGGTAAATTCATTGGCTTATCTCTCCTATCAGATCATATTCCAGAGCACCGGTAATTTTCACTCTTACGAAGTCGCCGGATACGAGTGTTTCCGGTGTATTGACAAATACATAGCCGTCTACACCCGGTGCGTCCGCCTGGCTTCTGCCCACATAGGCATCCTCATCCGCCACTTTGCCCTCGATCATAACAAGAAGCTCCTGGCCGATCCTGCGCTCGCCGAGTTCTGCAGAGATATCCTGCTGCAGCTCCATCAGTTCTGCCTGACGGTCCAGTTTTACCTCCTCGTCGATCTGATGCTCCATCGCAGCAGCCGGTGTTCCCTCCTCCGGAGAGTAGGTGAATACGCCGAGACGGTCGAACTCCATGTCGTTGATAAACTCGAGGAGTTCTTTGTGCTGCTCTTTTGTCTCTCCCGGGAATCCTGTGATCAGCGTGGTGCGCAGTGTGATATCCGGCATCTCGCTTCTCAGGAAATCAATTTTGTCGATCAGCTCCTGTTTGGATGTTCTGCGACCCATGCGGCGCAGGATCTCATCGTTGGCATGCTGAATCGGCAGATCCAGGTAGTGACAGACTTTCGGCTCTTCCTTCATCGTCTGAACGAGTTCCGGATAGATGTCCTCCGGATAGCAGTACAGAATCCGGATCCAGTAGAGCTCCTGAATTTTGCAGAGCTCTTTTAACAGAAGGTGGAGAGACGGCTTTCCGTACAGATCGATACCATAAATGGTTGTCTCCTGCGCAACGAGAACGAGCTCTTTGACACCCTGTTCTGCCATCGTCTTCGCTTCTGCTATCAGTTCCTCCATCGGAACGGAGCGGTACGGTCCGCGCAGCTTCGGAATGATGCAGTAGGTACAGTGCTTGTCACAGCCCTCTGCAATTTTCAGATATTCGTAATGGCCGCCTGTCGTTACAACGCGCTGTGCGTCAATTTTCGGCAGTCCTTTCAGATCGGCATACTCCTGGAAGCGGTCGCCGCCGAGGACATCCTGAATGGCATCCAGGATTTTGTCATAGCTGTTCGTTCCAAGTACGGCGTCAACCTCCGGAATCTCCTCAATGATTTCATCGCGGTAGCGCTCTGCCATACAGCCCGTTACCAGAAGAACCTTACAGCTTCCCGCTGTACGGTACTTCGCCATTTCAAGAATATTTTGAATGCTTTCTTCTTTGGCGTCGTGGATAAAGCAGCATGTGTTTATCACGATAACCTCTGCATCTTCCTCGGAATCGGTGATCTCGAAGCCATGCTCTACCAGAAGACCCAGCATATGCTCGGAATCTACCAGGTTTTTATCGCATCCAAGGGAAATAAACAGAATTTTCATATTATTCAATTACTGGCTCCTCTTTTGTTTCCTCTTCCGCTTCAACTTCAGATTCCGGAAGGATTGTAACCTCTCCTTTGTACATCTCCTCTACGGCGATGGAAAGCGGTTTCATGCCTTTTTTCACTTTTACAAGCGGTTCAGCTCCGCCGATGATCTGTCTTGCACGTTTGCTTGTTGCAAGTACCAGAGAGTAACGGCTGCTGACAACCGGTGCCTCGTCCAGATCCTGGCCCTCGTTAATAGTTGCAATCAGTTCCTGATAAGATGGATGAATCATAATAAATGCTCCTTTCTATTTTTCCAGACTTTTTTTCATCTGTTCGATAAAGTCTTTCTGGTTGCTGCTCATGAAATGCTGGCTCTGAATGGTCTCATGCATCTGTTTTACGCAGGTTTCGAGGTCGTCGTTGATCAGGACATAATCGTACTGGTCCATGCCCTGTGCTTCCTCTTTTGCACGCTCCATTCTGCCTTTGATGACTTCTTCTGTTTCCGTTCCGCGTCCCCGGAGGCGTCGTTCCAGCTCCTCGGCGGTCGGCGGTGTGATGAACACAAGAAGGGTGTCCGGACGTTTTTCCTTGACCTGAAGTGCTCCCTGGATTTCAATCTCAAGCAGAACATCTTTTCCGGCATCCAGCTGCTCCTCTACGTATGCCTTCGGCGTTCCGTAGGAATGTTTTACGTAACGCGCATACTCGAGGAAGGCATCCTCTTCTACCATGCGGTCAAACTCTTCTTCTGTACAGAAAAAGTACGATACGCCGTCTTCCTCGCCCGGACGCGGGTCTCTTGTGGTGACGGAGATGGACAGCGCATAGTTGTCGTACTCCTCCATCAGGCGTTTCATCAGTGTTCCTTTTCCTGCTCCGGAAAAACCGGATACTACAGTAAGTATTCCTCTACTCATTTTCAGATTCCCCTCGCTCTTTTTCTGTTTCCCAGCCGCCGTTGAATCTGCGGCTGATCGTTTCCGGCTGCAAAGCCGAAAGGATGATAAATTCTTCTCCGGTGATGAGCACTGCTTTCGTGCGTCTTCCCTGCGTCGCATCGATGATGCGGTTGCTTTCCTTTGCACGCTGCACCATACGCTTGACGGGCGCCGCCTCGGGACTCACCACTGCTATTATTTTATCCGAATTTACGACATTGCCGAATCCGATGTTGATCAGTTTTGCCACAATCCGTCCTTTCCTGTACCTTCTGAAGTCTTTTTCAGAAAATACATCTACCCATACAGATTTATTATAATTCATTCAGAAAGCCTAGTCAAATCTTTTTTTCTGTATTATAATGAAAATACCAGAATTTCAAACAAAGGAGATATTTTCTATGGCTTTTGATGGAATTACCATTGCAAATATTGCACAGGAACTGAATCAGACCATCGTCGGCGGAAAGATCAACAAGATCGCACAGCCGGAAAACGACGAGCTGATGATTACAATAAAAAACAACCGTACCGTTTACCGTCTTCTCCTCTCGGCAAGTGCTTCGCTTCCGCTGATCTACCTGACGGACAACAATAAGCCCGGCCCGATGACCGCACCGAATTTCTGTATGCTGCTCCGCAAACACATCGGCAGCGCCCGCATTCTCTCCGTTACCCAGCCGGGACTCGAGCGTATTCTTATTTTTGAGCTCGAGCATTTGAACGAACTCGGCGATATCTGCCGCAAGAAGCTGATTGTGGAGATCATGGGAAAACACAGCAACCTGATCTTCTGTCAGGAGGACAATACGATCCTTGACAGTATCAAACATATTTCCGCCAACATGAGTTCTGTCCGTGAGGTTCTTCCGGGCCGCACCTGGTTCATTCCGCACACGCAGGATAAGAAAGATCCGCTCACGATCACAGAAGAAGAATTTTTCGATTTCGTCTGCACGAAACCGATGGCTGCCGCAAAGGCAATCTACACTTCCCTTACCGGCTTCAGCCCGCTGATGGCGGAGGAAGTCTGCTGCCGCGCCGGCATCGACGGCGGATTTGCGGTCAATGCACTCGAAGAAAATGCGAAGCTTCATCTGTTCCGCACCTTCTCTTATCTGATTGAGGATATCAAAAACGGCGCATTTACGCCGAACATCGTATACCAGGGCGATGAGCCGAAAGAATTTTCCGCACTGAAACTGACGCAGTATCAGGATTTGCGGAAGGAAACATACGATTCGATCTCCGGTGTACTGGAAACATACTATGCCATGAAAAACCGCATCACCCGCATCCGTCAGAAATCTTCCGATCTGCGCCGTGTCGTCAATACCGCACTCGAACGGAATGTCAAAAAATACGACCTGCAGCAGAAACAGTTAAAAGACACCGACAAGCGGGAAAAATACCGGATTTACGGTGAGCTTTTAAATACGTACGGCTACAGCTGCCAGCCGGGCGATACTTCGCTGAAAGCCGTCAATTACTATAACGGCGAGGAAATCACGATTCCGCTCGACGGAACGCTCTCTGCCGGCGAAAATGCGAAAAAATACTTCGACCGCTACGGAAAGCTGAAGCGGACCCGTGAGGCACTCGAGGAACTTCTTGTCGAGACGAAAGAGGAAATCGACCATCTCGAATCCATCAGCACGGCGCTTGATATTGCGCTCGATGAGGCGGATCTGGTGCAGTTAAAAGAAGAGCTGATCGAGTACGGCTACATCCGCCGCAAGGGACCGACAGGGAAAAAGCAGAAAATCACCTCCCATCCGTTCCACTACCGCTCTTCCGAGGGCTTTGACATTTATGTCGGCAAGAACAACTTCCAGAACGAGGAACTTTCGTTTAAATTCGCCTCCGGCAACGACTGGTGGTTCCACGCGAAAGGCCAGCCGGGCAGCCATGTCATCGTAAAGACGAACGGTAAAGAGCTGCCGGATTCCGTCTACGAAGAGGCCGCTGCTCTCGCCGCCTATTACTCGAAAGGCAGACAGGCACCGAAGGTGGAAATCGACTACACCTTAAAGAAAAACCTGCGCAAACCAAACGGAAGCAAACCGGGTTTCGTTGTTTATTACACCAATTACTCCATGATGGCGGAGCCGAACATCCGCAATCTTCAGGAAATACAGGACTGAATTCAGAATACAAAAGACTTTTCGCACATTCCTATCTGTTCCTCTTTGCGAAAAGTCTTTTTTTCGTAAAATTTAATACTTCCTTCATTTCTTTTTCGATGCTCTATGGTATACTTCTTAGTATGGAAAAAGATTCCAGACGTGATCTTTTTCAACCAAACCACAGTGAGGCTGTCTCTTCTTTATCAGGACAGCCGGAGAGGAATATAACTGTTATGAACAAAACAATTCCCGAAATCATTCACCGCCGTGTTCCAACGACGCGCTATGAGGCAGACCCTTCCAAAGGCCTTTCCGCCGAGCAGGTTGCCGAGTACCGCGAGAACGGCTGGACCAACTGCGCGGTGGAACCTCCGTCCAAGACAACGGCCGAGATCGTAAAGAGCAATGTCTGTACGTATTTCAACCTGATTTTTCTGATTATTGCCATCTTTCTGATCCTTGCCGGTTCGTTCCGGGATCTTACGTTTCTGCCGGTCATCATCGCGAACACGCTGATCGGCATTGTACAGGAAATCAAGGCGAAAAAGACGCTGGAAAAGCTGTCTGTTTTAAACGCGCCGAAGGCTACTGCGATCCGTGACGGTGCTGAGGTAACACTCGCCGCGGAGGATCTCGTACTCGATGATATTGTTGTATTTACCGCAGGAAAACAGATCTGCGCTGATGCTGTCGTGCTTGAAGGTGAGGTACAGGTCAACGAATCGCTGCTTACCGGTGAATCCGATGAGATTACCAAGCGCCCGGGCGACGAGCTGATGTCCGGAAGTTTTATCGTCTCCGGAAGCTGCAAGAGCCGTCTGACCCAGGTCGGTGAAGATTCCTACATTTCCCGTCTGACCCTCGAGGCAAAGGCCATGAAAGAGGGCGAACAGTCCGAGATGATCCGCTCCCTCAACAAGCTGGTAAAGGTTGTCGGCATTCTGATCATTCCGATCGGTCTTCTGCTCTTCGGCCAGCAGTTTTTCGTCTCCCACGAAGCGTTCCGTGAGAGCATTACCTCGATGGTGGCCGCCGTGCTCGGCATGATCCCAGAAGGTCTTTACCTGCTTGCGAGCGTTGCCCTTGCCGTCAGCGTTATGCGTCTGGCTTCGCAGAAGGTTCTCGTGCATGATATGAAATGTATCGAGACGCTGGCTCGCGTCAACGTGCTCTGTGTCGATAAGACGGGAACCATCACCGAGACAAATATGAAAGTACATGACCTGATTCTGGTCGGCTCCAGTTCAGTCCCTGATACAGAATCCGGCGAAAATGCTCCCGCACCGCAGAAAGAAGAGCTTTCCCTTGCGGTCGGTGATTTCGCATCTTCCATGTCAAACGACAACATTACTATGGCGGCACTGAAAGAATATTTTAAAGACAACAACGGCAGAACTGCCGTTTCGATGACTTCGTTCTCCTCGGAATTCAAGTATTCCAGTGTGACATTTTCGGATGTCTCCTACGTGCTCGGTGCCCCGGAGTTCGTTCTCCGCGATGATTTTGCACGCTATCAGAGTGAAATTGAAGCGTATACCTCAAAGGGATTCCGTCTCCTCGTCTTCGGCACATCCGAAACTGTACCGGATGGAAAAGCACTCTCCGGCCGTGTCACGCCGCTTGGCTACGTGCTTCTCTCCAATCCGATCCGAAAAGAAGCACCGGAAACGTTCCGCTACTTCGAAGATCAGGGTGTCCATGTCAAGGTCATCTCCGGTGATACTCCGGTAACGGTATCTGAGGTTGCCCGCCAGGCAGGGATTGCACACGCAGAGGATTATATTGATGCTTCCACTCTAAAGACACCGGAAGAGCTCGAAGAAGCAATCCTAAAATACACCGTGTTCGGCCGTGTCACACCAGACCAAAAACGACAGTTTGTCCAGGCTTTAAAGAAAAACGGCAAGACCGTTGCGATGACCGGCGATGGTGTCAACGATGTGCTCGCATTAAAGGATGCCGACTGCTCCGTTGCGATGGCATCCGGAAGTGACGCTGCCGCACAGGCTGCACAGCTCGTTCTGCTGGACAACGACTTTTCGAAGATGCCTTCTGTCGTACTGGAAGGCCGCCGCGTTGTCAACAACCTGCAGCGCTCGGGAACGCTGTTCCTGGTAAAGAACATTTTCTCGTTCCTGCTGTCCATCTTCTCACTGATCTCGATGGTGACGTATCCGCTGGAGCCGTCCCAGATCTCGCTGATCAGTATGTTTACGATCGGTATTCCAGGCTTCCTGCTCTCGCTAATGCCGAACAAAAACCGGATCGAGGGCCACTTTATCACGAACATTCTGACACGGGCCCTGCCTGCGGCGCTGACCGACTTTTTGATGGTCGCAACACTCGTCGTCTTCGGCCAGGAATTTGCGGTCGGCTCGGAAGATATTTCGACCGCTGCCACCGTACTGCTCGCCATTGTCGGTTTTATGATTCTCTACCGGATCAGCAAGCCGCTCAACTGGATGCGCTGGACGATCCTGATCGGCTCGATTATTGCCTTCATTTTCTGCAGTACCTATCTGAACCAGCTGTTCGCCATTTCTGATATGTCCAGAAAATGTATCATGCTGCTGGTCGTATTCTCTGTCGCAACAGAGCCGGTTCTGCGATATTTGAGCATCCTCGTGGATTCCATTTCCTCTTTTTACCGGAAGCAGAAAATTTTCTTCCTGCGAAAACGGGAAGCGAGAAAAGCGAAATAAAACGTAAAACCAAACATCAAAAATGCCGTACAGCGTTGGAAATTTTTCTCCGCCTGTACGGCATTTTTTGATTTACCAATCACAGTTTCTTACTTTCTCATCTCCGGATCTTCCGCGTAATGCGTCCGCTCGCCGCCGATGTATTTCGGTCTTGTCCGCGCGCAGACAACGTGCGCATCTCCGATCGTTTTCTGCGATACCCGGACCGGAACGGCTACTGCCTTAAGCTGCATGCCGATCAGCACATCACCGATATCAATACCTGCATGCGCCTGCACACGCTCTACGGTGACAGCGTCCTCCAATCCATAGTATGCCGCCATCGCAAACGATCCGCCGCCATGCAGCCACGGTACCGCGCAGACCGGCTCGTAACCGTATTTTTCTGCCGCCGCACGCTCCAGAACAACCGCGCGGTTCAGATGCTCACAGCACTGCGCCGCCAGATACAGCCCGTGCTCCTTCGTACACGCATACAGCGCCTCAAACACCGCCTGCCCGATCTCCTGGCTGGAATCCGTTCCGAGCTTACTGTTGTGAATTTCACTCGAAGAACATCCCACTACCAGAATCTGTCCCGGTTTCATCTGCGCCGTCGTAATCAGCTCCTCTGCAACGGCACGCGCTTCCTGTCTGATTGTTTCAAGATCCATTTTGTATCCCTCCTTGCTAAACAGCAATATTTATGCAAAAGGAGACTGACTCTTTTTCCAAGAATCAGCCTCCTTTCTTCAGCTTACATAATTATTATTTCTGAACGATATTCACAATTCTTCCCGGTACGTAAATTTCTTTTACGATGTTTCCGGTCAGTTTGTCTGCAACTGCCTCTTTTGCAGCGGCGATTGCGGTCTCTTTATCTGCATCTTTGGCGATTTTGATCGTTCCGCGCATTTTGCCGTTGATCTGAACAGCGATCTCGGCTACTGCCTCTACGGTCTTCTCCTCGTCAAACTCCGGCCATGCGGTCTGATACAGACGGCCTTCGTATCCAAGGTCTGCCCACAGTTCCTCGGTCATATGCGGTGCAACCGGATTTAGCAGGATCAGAAGGGTTTCGAACTCTTTTCTCGTTACTTTTCCGGCTTTGTAGAACTCGTTGACCAGGGTCATCATGGCTGCGATCGCTGTGTTGTATTTCAGGGACTCATAGTCGTTGGATACTTTCTTGATGGTCTGGTGCATTTTGGACTCCAGCTCTTTGGAGTAGGAATCTCCGTCTACCAGGCTGTCCTGCAGTTTCCATACACGTTCGAGGAAACGACGGCATCCTTTTACGCCTTCCTGAGACCAGGATGCACTTAAGTCGAAGGCACCGATGAACATCTCGTACGTACGCAGGGTATCTGCACCGAACTCAGCTACGATATCATCCGGGTTGACAACGTTTCCACGGGATTTACTCATCTTCTCGCCGTTCTCGCCGAGGATCATTCCGTGGGAAGTACGTTTCTGATACGGTTCCGGGCAGGTAACTACGCCCTGATCGTACAGGAATTTATGCCAGAAACGGGAATACAGAAGGTGAAGGGTGGTGTGCTCCATTCCTCCGTTGTACCAGTCAACCGGCAGCCAGTATTTCATAGCTTCTTTGCTTGCCAGAGCCTCTTTGTTCTTCGGATCGGTATAGCGGATGTAATACCAGGAAGAACCAGCCCACTGCGGCATGGTATCGGTCTCACGTTTTGCAGGTCCTCCGCAGCACGGGCAGGTGGTGTTGACCCAGTCTGTCATGGCAGCCAGCGGAGACTCGCCGTTATCGGTCGGCATGTAGCTCTCTACATCCGGCAGCTCCAGCGGAAGGGATTCTTCCGGAACCGGAACGTAACCGCATTTGTCGCAGTGTACGATCGGAATCGGCTCACCCCAGTAACGCTGACGGGAGAATACCCAGTCACGCAGCTTATAGTTTGTTTTTGCTTTTCCAACGTGGTTCTCTTCGAGCCACTCAAGAATTTTCTTTTTTGCTTCCGCAACGGAAAGTCCGTTCAGGAAACCGGAGTTGACAAGAGTTCCCTCTGCAACGTCGGTGTAAACTTCGTTCTGTACGTCGCCGCCTGCAACGACCTCGATGATCGGCATGTTGAATTTCTTTGCGAACTCCCAGTCACGCTCATCGTGTGCCGGTACTGCCATGATGGCGCCGGTGCCGTAGCTCATCAGTACATAATCGGAAATCCAGATCGGGATCTCTTTTCCATTAACCGGGTTGACTGCGGAAAGTCCGTCGATCATGACACCGGTCTTGTCTTTTGCAAGCTCGGAACGCTCGAAATCGGATTTTCTGGCTGCCATCTCACGGTATGCGCAGACCTCATCCCAGTTCTTGATCTCATCTTTGTACTGGTCGATGTACGGATGCTCCGGGGAGAGTACCATGTACGTAACACCGAACAGGGTATCCGGGCGTGTGGTGTAGATAGTCAGCTTCTCCGGTTTATCTTTCAGGGAGAAATCAACCTCTGCTCCGTGGGAACGTCCGATCCAGTTTTTCTGGGAAGTTTTGACACGCTCAATATAGTCAACGCCGTCCAGACCGTCGATCAGCTTGTCTGCATACTCGGTAATCTTCAGCATCCACTCGCTCTTTACTTTGCGGACAACCGGGCTTCCGCAGCGCTCGCACACGCCGTTTACAACTTCCTCGTTTGCAAGGCCTACCTTACAGGAGGTACACCAGTTGATCGGCATCTCTTTTTTATATGCCAGTCCGGCTTTGAAAAGTTTCAGGAAAATCCACTGGGTCCAGTGATAGTATTCCGGATCCGTCGTGTTGATCTCTCTGTCCCAGTCGAAGGAATATCCAAGAGACTGAAGCTGGTCTTTGAAGTGATGTACGTTGTTTTTGGTAACGATCTTCGGATGGATGTGGTTCTTGATCGCATAGTTCTCAGTCGGAAGACCAAATGCATCCCATCCCATCGGATACAGAACGTTGTAACCCTGCATTCTGCGCTTTCTGGCTACGATGTCCAGTGCAGTGTACGGACGCGGATGGCCTACGTGAAGTCCCTGTCCTGACGGATACGGAAACTCAACGAGTGCGTAGTATTTCGGTTTTGTATAATCATCTGTGGCGGCAAAGGCTTTTTCATCCTGCCAGATCTTCTGCCACTTTTTTTCAATGTCCTGTGGCTCATATCTTTTACTCATAGGTAACCTCCTGCATGTTCAAGTTCAAAGTTCTTTTTTCTCACACCGCCGCATAGGACAGCATGCGCATTTGAACATATAGCTGTATTCTATCACTCTTTCCCTGTTTTTACAATTTATTTTTTCCTATATCCTCCGTTTTTCTTCAAAAACCGCAGAAAAATCCGGTTTCCGGGCGAATTCTGCTCCCGAAACCGGATTTTCTCTGTTTTATCACACTATTTTATAAAGCTTTATTCTTCTGCTTTTTCAACCTTCGAAGCTCTTGCCTCAATCTCTTTTGCCTGGATATCGGACGGAGCCTGCTCATATCTCGCAAACTCATAGGAGAAATCACCGCTTCCGCCTGTCATGGAGCGGAGTGTTGTGCCGTATCCGTAGATCTCAAGTTCCGGAACATCAGCCTCGATAATCGTATGGCCCTTGTGATCCGGGTTCATGCCGAGCACACGGCCACGGCGTTTGTTGAGATCGCCCATGATATCGCCGGTGTATTTATCGTCTACCGTGATCTTCATCGAAACGATCGGCTCAAGGAGAACCGGGGATGCTTCCATAAAGCCTTTCTTGAACGCCTGGATCGCTGCGGTCTTGAATGCCATCTCGGAGGAGTCTACCGGATGATAAGAACCATCATACAGAACGGCTTTGACGCCGACTACCGGATAAGCAGCCAGAGGGCCTTTCTGTACGGCTTCCTGGATACCTTTTTCAACAGCCGGGAAGTAGTTCTTCGGAACGGCGCCGCCGACAACTTCCTGCTCGAAAACGTATGGTTTCTCGAGATCTCCGGAAGCGGAGAAGCGCATTTTTACATGACCGTACTGGCCGTGGCCGCCGGACTGTTTTTTGTATTTTGCTTCTACATCCGAATTTTTGCGGATCGTCTCGCGGAAGGCTACCTTCGGACGGGACAGCTCTACTTCTACTTTGTAGCGCTCCAGCAGCTTGCTGACGATAATATCGATGTGCTGGTCGCCCATGCCGTACAGCAATGTCTGATGGTTTGCAGAATCATTGACTGCCTTCATAGTCAGGTCTTCCTGCATCATCTTGGCAAAGGCCTGGGAGATCTTATCTACATCGGCTTTGTTCTTCGGTTTATATCGTTTTGCGGTGTACGGAGTCGAAACATCCGGTTTTCCGTAGCGGACCTGATTGTTCTTTGTCGCAAGGGAATCGCCGGTTCTTGCATCGCCGAGTTTTGCGATGGCACCGATATCTCCTGCATGAAGCTCCGGTACTTCGATCGGCTTGGAGCCTTCGAGCACGTACAGCTTGCTCAGTTTTTCTTCGGATTCCTGATCTACATTATAGAGCACATCATCGCTTTTAATAACGCCGGAGCAAACCTTAATCATTGAATATTTTCCAAGGAACGGATCCACGATCGTCTTGAAAATGGTCGCGCTCTTCGGTTTCGCGAAGTCGTAATTTGCCTCGAAAATTTCGTTCGTATTGAGATTGATGCCGGCACACGGACGGGTGGACGGATCCGGGAAGTATCCGCAGATATCATCCAGAAGGTTCGATACGCCCTGCAGATTGACCGGGGAGCCCATGCATACCGGAACGATGGTGCCGTCTCCTACGTTCATGGCAAGCGCTGCGGAAATCTCTGCTACCGAGAACTCTTCTCCGCCAAAGTAGCGGTCCATAAACTCTTCACTTGTTTCTGCCACAGATTCCATCAGGGTTTCACGGTACTTCTCCAGATATTCTACGGAGTAATCCGGAATCGGGCATTCTTCTTTTTTATCTTTTTCGATATATCTGCGGCCTTTGTTCTTTACAATATTGATATATCCTACAAATTTACCGTTTTCACGCAGAGGCATATGAAGCGGTGCGATTCGTTTTCCGTACAGTTCGGTGAGCTGCTCAACGACTTCTCGGTAGCTGACATCGTCCTGATCCATTTCCGTTACGAAGATCATACGCGGAAGATTGTATTTCTCGCAGAGTTCCCATGCTTTCTGGGTTCCGACCTGCACGCCGGCCTTTCCGGATACCACGATTACAGCGGCATCTGCTGCGGAAGCGGCTTCCTGTGCTTCTCCTACGAAATCAAACATTCCAGGAGTATCCAGAACATTGATCTTATTTTTTCCCCATACGACCGGGACAAGCGTTGTGGAAATAGAGCATTTGCGCTTGATTTCTTCTTTGTCAAAATCGCTGACGGTATTTCCGTCTGTCACTTTTCCGAGACGGTTTGTCATACCGGAAAGATAAGCCATAGCTTCGGTCAGACTTGTCTTTCCGGAGCCGCTGTGCCCCAGCAGCACCACATTTCTGATTCGGTCAGTTCTAAAAACGTCCATATGTAATACCTCCCATGTAAGTAAATTTGCAGATTGCAAGGCCGCTCTTATTCGCCTTTCTGCTTTTTATCAAGATTCACGTCTTCCGTTCCTCTTATCATAGTCACTATTCTACTAAAGTTTTTGCTTTTTTGCAAGTATATTATTCATATTTCACAATATATTTCTGAATTTTTAAATTTTATATGTATTTTAGCTGGTTATTCTGCCTTTCTTCCGCTTTTCTGTCTGGCTTTTCTGTGGAATCTGCCGGATTTTGCAAAACAAGCAAAATTGCTGCCTTTCAAAAATGCTTTGTCACTTTAAAGCAAGAAATCTTTGACATTTGATTTCAGATGCTTTACAATGTCTTTTATACGATTTACCTACGAAAATTGTCAGAAAGGACTACTTGAATTATGTGTGATACATCCGAAAAAATCTGTATCGGCTTTATCGGCCTTGGCCTCATCGGCGGCTCCATTGCAAAAACCCTCAGAAAGGTTCACCCGGAGTATAAACTGATGGCCTACTGCCGCACCAAAGCGACGATCGAAGAGGCAATTCAGGAAGGCGTGATTGATATCGCGCTGGAAGAACGGGACGACCGCTTTGCCGACTGTGACTATATCTTCTTATGTGCTCCTGTCAGCACCAACATCTCCTATCTTCCGTTCGTGAAAGGCATCGCAAAACCGGGCTGTATCATCACAGACGTCGGAAGTGTAAAAGGAGAAATCCATCAGGCGGTTGAGACCCTCGGCATGACGCACCAGTTTATCGGCGGCCATCCGATGGCAGGCTCCGAAAAGACGGGATATTCCAGCGCCACCGATTACCTGCTGGAAAATGCTTACTATATGATTACACCCGGACCAGATGTTGAGATCGCGACAGTTTCCGCTTTCGTTGATCTTGTCCAGTCCTTAAAGGCGATCCCGATGGTTTTAACATACGAAGAGCACGACTACATCACCGCAGGTGTCAGTCATCTGCCGCATATCGTTGCCGCTACCCTGGTCAATGCACTCGCATCCCTGGACACACCGGAAGAGCAGATGAAAACCGTTGCTGCAGGCGGCTTCAAGGACATCACCCGCATCGCTTCCTCCTCCCCGGAGGTATGGCAGCAGATCTGTCTCTCAAACCAGAAGCAGCTCTCGAATGTGCTGGATTCCTATATCCGCCTTCTCGTCCAGGCAAAATACCTGGTTGACAACAAAAAAGGCCACGAGCTCTACAATATGTTTGAAAGTTCCCGCGAATACCGGAATTCCATGGAAGATTCTTCCTATGGACCGACAAAGAAAGAATACGTCGTTTACTGCGACCTGCTCGATGAAGCCGGCGGAATCGCAGCCGTTACAACAATTCTTGCCATCAACCAGATCAATATTAAAAATATCGGCATTACGCATAACCGCGAGTTCGAAGAGGGTGCTCTCCGCATTGAATTTTATGAAGAGCAGGCAGGCATTCTTGCCCGGAAGGTCTTAAAAGACCATGGCTATACCATTCATATCCGCAATTAAAAGCGCGTATATCTTGACAGGAGGAAGTTACGTTATGCAGTTCCAGAAAGCAGTACGTCCTCTGCGCGGAGAAATCTCCGTGCCGGGCGATAAATCCATTTCCCACCGCGCCGTCATGTTCGGTGCCATTTCAGAGGGAACCACAGAAGTCACAAACTTTTTACAGGGTGCCGACTGTCTCTCCACCATCTCCTGCTTCCGCAGTATGGGCATTGAGATCGAGAACACGCCGGAGCGCATTCTCGTTCATGGAAAAGGCCTGCACGGGCTTTCGGCTCCGTCCGCCGTTCTCGACTGCGGAAACAGCGGAACAACGGCACGCCTGATCTCCGGCATTCTTGCCGGCCAGAACTTTTCCAGTACACTGACCGGTGACGCTTCCATTCAGAAACGGCCGATGGGACGCATCATCAATCCGCTGACCCAGATGGGCGCTTCCATCCGCAGTATTCCGGAAAACGGCTGCGCGCCGCTTGCGATCAACGGCCATCCGCTCCACGCCATCTCCTATCTTTCGCCGGTCGCATCCGCACAGGTCAAATCGTGTGTCCTGCTTGCCGGACTGTATGCTGACGGAAAAACAAGCGTTACCGAACCGGCTCTTTCCAGAAACCATACGGAGCTGATGCTGAAATTCTTCGGCGCCGACGTTGCCTCCGAAGGGCTGACCGCATCGGTTCTGCCGGACCCGGATCTCCATGGAAATCTCGTCCGTGTGCCGGGAGATATTTCCTCCGCCGCCTACTTCATCGCCGCCGCGCTGATGGTTCCAGGCTCTGAGGTGCTCCTGAAAAATGTCGGCATCAACCCGACCCGCGACGGTATGCTCCGCGTCTGCCGCGCCATGGGTGCTGACATCACACTTCTGAATGAGCAGAACTCCGGCGGAGAACCGGTTGCAGACCTTCTCGTGCGCTATACGCCGTCTCTTTCCGGCACCGTCATCGAGGGCGAACTGATCCCGACCCTGATCGATGAAATCCCGATCATCGCGGTTCTTGCCGCCACAGCGAACGGTACAACCGTGATCCGGAATGCGGAGGAGCTGAAAGTCAAAGAATCGAACCGTCTTGATATCATGGTAAACGAACTCACCGCGATGGGTGTTTCCCTGGAAGGCACGGACGACGGCATGATCATTGAGGGCGGAAAACCGTTCCACGGCGCCCAAATCGACAGCCGCCTCGACCACCGCATTGCGATGTCGTTTGCAATCGCTTCGCTTGCCGCAGAGACACCGACGGAAATCCTGCGCGCCGGCTGTGTGGATATCTCGTATCCGACATTCTACCAGGATCTGGCACGGCTGCAGGCATAAAAAACGTTTAAACAAAAAATGGATTGTGAAGATCATTTCCTCACAATCCATTTTTTTGCTTTTACCCTGTTCTTCCGGCCGTCCCAACCGTTTCTCCCTGCCGTACCCGCGTTTCGATTCCAAGCCGCGAATAATTCCAGATCCGTTTTTCCGGCACTGCGCTTCCCTTCTGTGCCAGAACGATCACTGTCGAACCACCGAAGGCAAAATAGCCTTTCTCTTCGCCGCGCTGTACACGTCTCGCCGCTCCGGCATTTTCATTGACAATCTTTCCGACCATCATCGCGCCGACCTCCATCTGCAGCAGTGTGCCGAAATTTGCGGACTGCAGCAGCGTGTAGGTTCTCGTATTTTCTTTATAGATCGGGCAAAAATCATTCGCCGCCGGATTGACCGTGTGGAGCACACCCTCAATCCGCCGTTCCGTCGAACAGACGCCGTCATCCACAAAGAGATACCGGTGATAATCGTCCACGGAAAGCCGAAACAGAAATAACGTTCCGCCCTCATACCGTTTTGCCAGCTTCCGGTCGCGCAGAAGCTGTTCCAGCGTATATTCTGTGTTCTTGATCTCAAACTTCCCGTTCTCATGAATCGGATAAACCGTAAGCCGCGCATCACACGGGCTGATAAAATCCTGCGGCGCATTGGAAAACGGACGTGCATCCATTTTCAGCTTCCGCACAAAGAAATCATTGAACGAGATAAACTGCTTTGCGGTACATTCCTTCAGTGAAATATGATTTTTCTTTACAAACGGTGCAACCAGCGGCACCGATAAGCGGCTGTCCAGAAAGCAGCCTGCCGCACGAGATACAAATGACTGAACCAGCGGCTGCATCGCGGCTCTTCCGGCGGCATGGCTGTACATCATGTGTAGAAAACGGTCCTGCAGATCATTTTCCTCGCGGATCAGATCAAGCTTTGGATGATTTTTCCCCTGTTTTCGGTAAGGATAAGCGCAGAGTCTCAAATCGTTCTTCCTCCCTTCCAGATCAGAAGTCCGCGGAGCACAGCCACTCCAACGACCGCTACCAGCACAGCAAGCTCTTTATTCGTCGGCTTGCGGAAGCGGAAATCCGTGATAAACAAAACGCCGACCGCCAGCACCAGCAGATGCAGCCAGATCAGAAAGTATCCGCGGCAGAGCGGTGCAAAGACGAACAGCAGCGGCAGAGCTACTGACATCGAGGTAATCGGCAGTCCCTGGTAATATTTCCGGTTCTCCGAAGTTTCATTCTGACGCTTCTCTTCCATCACGTTAAAATATCCCAGACGGATCACGCCCGCAAGACCGTAGAAAATAAGAATCGGAATGCTGTAAAAATGTGTCATGCCAAGCTCATAGCAGAGCACGATCGGAAAGACGCCGAAACAGACCACATCGCAGAGCGAATCGATCTGAATGCCGAACCGCTTTTCATCTTCGGTCCTGTTTTTCTTCGTCCGCGCAATTTTTCCATCGAACATATCGCACAGTCCGGAAAAAGCAAGACAAAAAATCGCCCAGTTAAAGTGTCCCCGCGTTGCAAGAAAAATGCCGCTGATGGACGATGCAAAGCTGATATATGTTAATATTACGGTATAATCATAGAACCCTATCATATGTAGTTCCCCCTCTTTTTTCTCTTTTCGTATTCCCGATCGTAAGCTGTGCGACGATGGTAAAGACTGCACTCACCAGCAGTTCCCCGTAGTAGCCGAGCCCTCTGGAAAGCACCATTGCCGGAAGAAGCAGCGTGCTTCCAAAGACCGGCGGGAAAATTTTCAGGAACAGTGTCTCGCTGATTCCCATTCCTCCCGGAAGCGGCAGCATGTCAACCGATACGGAAATGACCGCCTGCAGCAGCACAATGGTGATAAAGGAAATGCCTGATAAATGGAAGGCGCGGTATACAAACCATGTTGCTGCAAATAAAGCAAACCTCTGTGCAAAGGTAATCGCAAGGACATTGACCAGCACCATTTTGTGGGTGCCAAGATACGCTGCCGTATTCTGGTAGTCTTCCATGGAAGCTTCCAGTTTTTTCAGGCGGCTTTCTTTTCGTTTCATCAAATGCAGTTTTTCCACGATTTTCAGTCCCAAAACCAGAATTGTCCGCGCAAGCGCCGGATGAAAAACCAGAATAAGCATGGCTGTGACACAGAAGACATTCAGACCGATTCCCAGATAGAAAACCGGAAGGATTTCCGTCAGATACCGGTGCAGGAAGCCCTGTCCGAACAGAACAAGCCCAAGTCCCACCACGACCAGCACCGCTTTGTAGGTGATCGTGACGATCATCAGAATCACCGTTGATACCGGAAGAGATATTTTCTCCTTTTTCATATAGTAAAGCTGCATCGGCTGGCCGCCGCTTGCGGACGGTGTGATACAGCTGAAAAAGAATCCGACGGAAGAAAACAGAAAACATGTCCGCTTCTTCACCGGAATCTGGAAGGAATGCATCATGTACCAGATGATGATCGATTCTCCCCAGATAAAAAACACGACACAGAACAGTCCCGGCAACAGCCACCGCACATCTGCCCGCCGCATTGCTTCCATCATTGCGCCAAGGTCTTCGCCGTGGAAAACACCGTATATCGTCAACGCAAAAATCACAACGAGAAAAACGGTATTCACGATCATTTTTTTCTTACTCTGCACGGCGTTTCCACCTCCTTCGTTCCAATATCATGCCATACCATGCACCAAGATGCGTGCGTCCCGCGATCTGCCACGTCACTTCTGCCAGAAGCGCTCCGCCAATCACATCTGCAATCACATGCTGCTTTGTTGTCAGCGTAGAGACAAACACGGCAAGTGCCGCCCAGAAAGAGAACCGCTGATACCAGCGCGGAATCTCCCGTCTGCTGCGGACTGCGATATAGCAGAACCAGCTGTTCAGGCAGTGAATCGATGGGAACAAATTGTCCGCCGCATCCATCTGGTAGAGCAAGGCAAGCATCTGATTCCAGAATCCCTGTTCCGGGATCGACGGCCTTACGTTCGTTGTCGGCAGCAGCAGATAAAATGCCATACAGACAAGCCGCGCCAGAACATCTGCTGCAAAGAACCGCCAGACAAATTCTTTCTCTCTGCTTGCGGCAATCAGATAATTTACAATCCAGACCAGATAACAGCCAAAATAAATCACGATCGTCCACGGGATCACCGGGATCTGCTGGTCCAGCACCGTTTCTATATTGTAATGTTTCCACGAACTGGTAAACGGCCGCGTTCCAAAATAAGCGATAAAATTCGCTGTCAGCGTCAGAATTAGCGGCAGGATACCATAGTATGGAAACTTTCTTCTCTCGTCTCTCTTCAAAATCCGTCCTCCCTTGTCTCAAACACGTATCAGTATACGCAAAAACATTCCCTGACACAACCCAGTTCCGCTCGTTTTCAGAAACCTTAATAAAATCTTCTGTTTTTCGGCAGGGAAAAAGAAAGATTTAGAAGATTCGCAGAGAAAAAAACGACCATATAGGGCTTCACGGGTGTTCCTATATGGTCGTTTTCTTTCAGCATCGTATTTTTGTCATAAACGAATTTTTTATTCAATCATCATGGCATCGCCGAAGGAGAAAAAGCGGTATTTTTCTCTTACAGCCTCTTCATAAGCTGCCATAATATGCTCTTTTCCAGCCAGTGCCGATACCAGCATCACCAGTGTGGACTCCGGCAGATGGAAATTGGTGATCAGTCCGTCGATCATCTTGAAGCGGTAACCCGGATAGATAAAGATCTCGGTCCAGCCGCTTCCGGCTTTTAAAATGCCGTCCTCGCCGGTTGCCGACTCCAGAGTACGGCAGCTCGTTGTTCCGACTGCGATCACACGGCCGCCTGCTGCTTTCGTATCGTTGATCAGTTTTGCCTGATCTTCTTCTACCACATAGAACTCAGAGTGCATGTGATGCTGGGTGACATCCTCCACTTTCACCGGACGGAAGGTGCCAAGGCCGACATGCAGGGTTACATGGGCGATCTTTACACCGGCATCCTGTACCTGCTGCAGAAGCTCTTTTGTAAAGTGCAGTCCGGCGGTCGGAGCTGCTGCGGAGCCTTCGTGTTTTGCGTATACCGTCTGATAACGGTTCTTGTCCTGCAGTTTATGTGTGATATATGGCGGCAGCGGCATTTCACCAAGCTGATCCAGAATTTCTTCAAAAATGCCTTCATAGTGGAACTGGATCAGGCGGTTTCCTTCATCCACGATATCGACTACTTCGCCTGTCAGAATTCCGTCTCCAAAGGATATTACAGTTCCGACCTTGCATTTTTTGCCCGGTTTTACCAGCGTTTCCCAGATGTCATTTTCTTTTCTCTTTAAAAGAAGAATCTCAATTGCCGCATCCGTTCCGACCTTGGAACCATAAAGACGCGCCGGAATTACCTTCGTATCATTGATGACCAGACAGTCGCCTGGTTTCAGATACTGCAGAATATCACGGAAATGACCATGCTTATATTCACCTGTCGTTTTATCCAGATGCATCAGGCGGGAAGCGCTGCGGTCTTCCAGCGGATCCTGTGCAATCAGTTCTTTTGGCAGATCATAATAAAAATCTGATGTTTTCATTTGTTTCCTCCATTCTATGGCAGCCGGCACAAGTTCGCCGGATTTGCTCTGTTCGTTCAACTTTTTTTGCCCAACGGACCCATTATAGCATTTCCTATTCCTTCTGACAAGGAATTCTCTCGAATCCAGCTGATCTCTTGCTGCATTCTTGTTACAGCTCACTGGCAACCCGCAAGCTGTAACATTTTCTTTTTCACTTTTTACACTTCTGGTGCATTTTCAGATTGTGCCGTTTATTCTATCACAGCCCGGCTGCCTACTCCATCCCGGCTCCGGTTTTTCGTCACAACAATTTTTTTCTCAATCCTGTCTTTTAACTCCGGTACGTGAGAAATAATTCCGACCAGACAGTTTCCTTCTGCCAGACCTTCCAGTGCTTTTACGGCCTGGTTCAGAGACTCTGCATCGAGCGATCCAAAACCTTCATCCACAAACATAGAGTCTAACTGAATGCCGCCCGCATACGACTGGATTTCATCCGACAGCCCAAGCGCCAGGGAAAGGGAAGCCTGGAAAGATTCTCCGCCGGAAAGCGTGCGGACACTTCGCTCCGTCCCGTTATAGTGGTCAATCACATTCAGTTCCAGTCCGGCTTTGCTCTTTATATTTCCGCCGTCTTCCTGCCGTTTTAGCTCATACTGTCCCTGGCTCATCGTCAGGAAACGCACATTGGCTTTGCGCAGAATCCGGTCAAAATACGCCATCTGCGCATACGTTTCCAAATCAATCTTCCGCTTTCCGGTCACATTTCCCGTTGCGGTATCCGCAAGCGCGTTGACCCATTTATATTCTTCCTCTACCTCCTGCATCTGGCTTTGCTGCGTTTGCACAGCCTGGTATACGTTCTGATTCGTATTTGCCGCATGATACTGTTCGTTGTAACGCTGATCCAGTTCCTGCTTCCGCCCGGAAAGCATCTCAAGATTCTCCTGCAGCTCCGTTTCTGAAGGGAGCTGCTGCCCCTGTAAATCCGCTTCCTCATCCGCTGCTTCCAGCGTCTGGATGGCCGCAAAAGCCGCCTGTACTTCCGTCAGCTTTTTCTGCACAGCGTCCAGTTCTTCTTTTGCCGTTTTCTGCGCCGCTTTCCGCTGTTCTTTCTGCGTCTCCCATCCTTTGATATGCTCCAGCAGTTCTTTTTCTTCTTTTCCCGCCAGTTTGGTTTCTTTTTCCTGAATTCTTTCCTGCAGTGCCTTTTGCTCCGCCTTTCGTTTTGCTTCCAGCAATTCCTTCTCGCGGATTGTTTTTTCTCTCTGCTCTATTTTCTGCGTTTCTGCCTGGATTTCCAGCTGGATTCTCTGTAACTCTTCTTTCTGCGCAAGAAGGTTCCGTTTCTGCTTTTCTAACGTCTCCTGTTTTTCTTTCCAATAACGCTGTTCCTGCATCGAACGAACCCAAAGTTGTTTTTCTGTATCTGTCAGGATTTCCAGGAATTGTTTTTCTGTGAATGAAATCTCTGCAATATTCTCAAACTGATCCGCCGACTTTATTTCTTTTCTCTGCTGCTCCAGAGTTTCCAGCAGTTTCTCTTCCTTTTCATTCCATCTTTTCCGGTCACTTTGCAGGACTTCAAGACAACTCCGCACACGCTGAAGCTGTTCCTGATCCTTTTTCTGACTGGATTCTGCCTCTTTTTGCAGTGCAATGCATTCTGTGCGGCGTTTCATCTTTGCCTGTGCCACAGCGAATTCTTCTCCACACTGTTTCTGCCTGTTTTCCCAGAAGAGCAGCACTTTTTCGATCTGACCAGCAAGGAAGTTTCTGTCGTCCGTCTCTGCGTAATCCTTATCCTCTGCAGAACCCTTTTTCTCCGCAGAAACTATTGTTTCTTCAAAACCTGGCTCCTTTTCTGCTTCTGAAATTTCTTTATTCAGCTGTTCTTCCAGCGCTTTCTGTGTTCCTTCCGCCCGGCCAAGATCTGCCTGCGCCCCGGCGATTGCCTGTTTCAGCGTTTCCAGTTTTTCCTGCTGACTGGTCTGTGTTTTTTCCAGTTCCGCATATTCTGCCTGACGCACTTTCTGCTTACTTTCTTCTTCCCGGAGCTGCTCTGCTTTCTTTTCTACCTTCTGGCGGAACAGGGAGTCTGACATTTGAAGAAATCTTTGTGTTTCATTTGATTTCCTATCCGTTTCATTTCTTTTGGCATACGGGGCTGATTTCATAAAGTCAGTTTCCGTCAGACCACTTTCCTGCTTTTCTTTTTTCGCATACGGCATCTCTTTTACCAGACACACAGTCAGCTGCTCCCGCAGTTCTTTTACCCGTCTGCCGCAGTTTCCGGCCGCTTCGCTCTGTCCTGCCGCTGTTTCTTCCTGCTCCCGCAGTTCTTCCTTTTTCTGATCCAGCGTCGCTTTGTCCGGCGTATGCTCCGCCCGTTTTGCAGGCTGTGGGTGATGAATCGCGCCGCAGACCGGGCATGGCTTTCCTTCTGTCAGTTTTTCCGCCAGAATTCCCGCCTGCGCATCCAGAAATAACGATTCCATCGCCTGATAATTTTTCCGCAGATCGTCTCTCTTCCAGATTCCGTCGCGGTATGCACTTTGTTTCTCTTCCAGCTCTTGGCAGGCCTGTTCCCAGCCTCTCAGCAGATTTTCCAGTGTTTCCCGCTCCTGACGGTATTTTTCCTGCAGCAGCGCAGCACTGCCTCTTTTGGCCATCTGCTCTGCTGTCACTGTTCTGTCCGCCTGCAGTTTCTCTTCTTCTCTTTGTAACTGTTTCAGCCGTTTTGCGAGCCGCTGCACTTCATCCGTCTTTTTTTCCAGCTGCTTTTTCGCTTCTGCCAAAGTGAGGATTTTGCGCCTGATGCTTTCCTTTTCTTCCTGAAACTTTTCGCAGACTTTATCCTGCCCTGCCAGCTTTTCTGCCTCTTCGGCTGCCTTGCCTTCCGTATGCTCTGCTTCTTTTATTTTTTCGCAAAGAGCACTTTCCTCTTCTTTTTTTGCAGCTTCCTCAGCGGCTGTCTTTCCAATTTTCTCACAGTACGCGCTCAGCTGCTGCACCTGCTCTGCGGCATACGTTTCTTTTTGTTCCGTCCGTGCCAGTTCCGCTTCCGTACCAGATAGTTTTTCTTTTCGTGCTTTCTGCTGTTCCAGCACTTTTTTCGCATTTTCCTGCTCTTCCTGCAGTTTTGCTTTTGTTTCCGCTGTTTCCTGCAGTTCCTTTTGCAGCTGCGTCATCGTTTCCTGTTCCTGCTTCATTTTCCGCAGCAGTTCCAGACACGCTTTTTCTTCCCGGATCTGTTCTTCTAACTTCTCACAGATCCCGGCTTCTTTTTCCGCCCGCTCACTTTTCTTTTTCTTTTCTTCTACTTCCGGAAGCAGCAGTTTCCGCTCGTTTTCCTTCTGCTCTTTTTCCGCCTGCCTTGTCTGTCTGTCTTTTATCTTTCCAAGCAGCTGGTTTTTCTTTTCTATCTCGCCATGGATCGCACGCTGCTCTTCTTTCAGCATGAAAAGCTGCTCCTCGTCCCATTCGATACACTCCGCAAGCAGTTCCATGCCGCGCATCACCTGACCGTTAAAATTCTCTTTTTTCAGCCGGTCAAACTCTTTTTTCCATCTGGCATCCTCCGGGCATACAACATTGTCCAGGTACTGGCTGATACTTCGTTTCTTTTCATCGTACGTTTTCCAGCGCGCCTTTGCTTCCTCCCGCAGACGGTTCTGCAGTTCCTGGTAAATCTCTGTGTGAAACATTTTCCGGAAAATTTCACTCCGGTCCGCCGTTCCTGCCAGCAGCAGTTTCTGAAAATCTCCCTGTGCGATCATGGCGATCTGCCGGAACTGACGCTGATCCAGCCCGAGAAGCTCTGTCACCGCCTTTGTCACTTCCGAAATCTTCGTCACCGGCTGCCGTTCATCCGGAAAAATCAGCTCCGCATTCGCTTTTTCCATCGTCATTCCCTGTCCACGGTCTTTCGGCCGCAGATATTCCGGATTTCTCTTTACCGTATAATCCTTTCCCTGATACGTAAAGGTAAGCTCGACAAAGGTACGCACTTCCGGTTTTGCATACTTGCTGCGGAACATATCGCCTTTGCGGACTTCTCCACTCGCCTCTCCGTAAAGTGCAAACGTAATGGCATCAAAAATCGTCGTTTTTCCCGCACCGGTATCTCCCGTAATCAGATACAGGCCACCGCCGCCCAGGCGTTCAAAATCCAGTTCCATCCGGTCCGCATACGGTCCGAATGCGCTAATGACTAATTTCTTTGGTTTCATGCTTTCAACCCCCGTATCAATTCTTCCACCAGCGCTTCCTGCTGCGCGGTCATGTCCTGATTATTCTGTAATTCATAGAGTTCCCGGAACAATTCCAGTTCTGATTTTTCCTCCACACGTTCCGATATGCCGATGTCCGCGCAGGATCTTGTTCTTTTATTATCGTATTCCAGCCGCATCAGATTCGGATAAATGGTGCGGAGTTTTGCCATTCCATCCGGCACATCCTCCTCATCGGTCAGCGTTACCAGAAGATAATCCTCGCAGTTGCTGTTTTCATAAAATGATTTTGCCGTGACTTCCAGATACGTGCCCCGGATTTTCCGCATGTCGCGCAGCGGCTCTAACGGAATGGTTCGAAGTTCCACTGTTCCTTTTTCTTTCAGCTCGACCACCGTGATGGATTTTTCCTGACCGGCTTCCGAGAAAGAATATTTGAGCGGCGATCCACAGTAACGCACCGTCTCCCTTCCCACTTTCTGTGGGCTGTGGATATGTCCCAGTGCCACATAATCAAACCTTTCAAAAAGTTCCACCGGGATCTGATCCAGGTCACCGACCTGCAGTTCTTCGGCCTCGCATCGTTTTGCCCCGGTTACAAACTGATGCGCCAGGAGTACATTCCGCTCATTCTCATCAACAGCACCCTGCTCCAGCGCGATCCGGACAGCGTCAGCTGCATACGACACCTCTTCTGCACGCTCCGGCAGCGCATGGCGCACCACGGCAGGCCGCAAAAACGGAAGCAGGTGAATCCACACCGTGCCATACGCATCCTGCAGCGGAATCTTTTCGATCGTTCCATCGTACACCCTGGAAAAATAGATTCCGCTTTTTCCCATCAGGCTGGAACCAAACGCCAGACGCTCCGCGGAGTCATGGTTTCCACTGATGATAAAAGCGGGGATCCGTTCCACGGACAGTTCCGTCAGAAACGCATCAAAAACCTGAACCGCTTCCGCGCTTGGAATCGTACTGTCATAAATATCCCCGGAAAGCAGAATGCCATCCGGTTTCTTAATTTTCGCAGCATGGAGAATCTGCGACAGAATGTATTTCTGATCTTCAATCATCGAAAATTCATTGACTCGTTTTCCGATGTGAAGATCGGATAAGTGGAATAACTTCATATACTTCTACCTGACCCTTTCTGTGAATGTATCATAACGCAAAAAACTCCCGCTTCCGCAGGAGTTTTCTCTTTTCATAGCGAGAGGGGGATTCGAACCCTCGACACCGCGGGTATGAACCGCGTGCTCTAGCCAACTGAGCTATCTCGCCATACTATATTTTTAGAAGTATGGGGCCTACAGGGCTCGAACCTGTGACCCTCTGCTTGTAAGGCAGATGCTCTCCCAGCTGAGCTAAGACCCCATATCTGTTTTTCAGCAGTTCTTATGTCCTGCTGACAATATGTATATTAGCACGCTTTGTTCTGTTTGTCAACGCTATTTTTTGAAATTTTTCAAATTTTTTCTTTTGTTTCTACAATACCCTCGATTTAACCGGAGCACATAAGCAGTATGGATCCGTCTGCCTGTGATTCTGTCACATACTTTGCGGTTCAGGCACGCGCCCTGTGCTCCCGGTCACACACTCTGCGGTTCAGGCACATGCCCTGTGCTCCCGGCCGCACGCATAGATGGTGCCGAGTTTGTAATGCATACGCATATCCAGATCAAGGCTCTTCAGGTAGAACAAAGTATCGTGTTCTTCCCTGTCTACAGAGCTGTCCTGGAAAAAGGACAGGTTTTCCTTCACCATCTGGTCGACGTCATAGATGTTCTTCTGCAATGATTCACAAAGGCAGGCGGCAACTCTCTCCCGGTACTGTGATGGCAGCTGGCTCAGCGCATATTCATGCATGTGAATCATCTCGTGCAGCAGCAATGCTTCATCCTTAAGACCCTTTTCCGAAAAGACAAACCTTCTTTCTTTTGGATAAAATCTTGCGTAGCTGTCCGTCCTGTTACAAATCTCCAGCCGGAACTGGCTGACGGAATAGTAAGCCAGCACCTCCGGTACCGGGTAATGATACTTTTCCCAGGTTCCGTCTTCCAGCTGGATTTCCGTGTCGGCCGCCGGATCGCTGGCACTGCCATCTTCCAGCAGCATGTCCGCGAACATTGGTTCCAGTTTTTCTACTGCTTCTGAAATCCGGCACCGGTCTGAACGCTCCTGCTCCGTTTTCGTAGCATTTTCCTTAACGAGCGGCTGGGCAACCAGAAGCTGGTCGAGATCTACCCCAAGGAGCCGTGCCAGACCCAGTGCATTTTCGAGATTGGGCAGTTTCACACCGTTCTCCCAATCATAAATGCTCTGCACGCCTACCAGTCCAAGGCTTTCCTGAACTTCCGTTTTGCTGAAACCACATTTTTCTCTCAGTTTCCGGATTTTCTCTCCTGTTGCTTTGGTGTTTACCGCCACACAAATATGTTCATTCATCCTGAACATCCTCCTGCTATTTTATTTCAGCGCCCTGCTGATATAAAATATTCTACAGTTCCGCCTAAAAATTTTCTAGGTCAGGATAAAATTTTTTTATTTTCATTTCTGCTACTGAAAGGGGGTTTTCTTAGCACTTTTTTATCGTTTTAGATTTATGCACGCCAGGATAAGCTATCTTTATATTCTTTCTTACGCATATTTGTTTCTGGTTTTTCATCCTCTCTCTCACCCGGTTTGTGGTCGAAATCGCTTTCCAGGACACAAACGGTCCATCGTAAAAGACCGGCACATAGGTCAGTCCCAGCTCCGTTACCATCTCTTTGACCTGATCCTGCGGCAAATATTTTCCGGTCTCTTTTTCCATCACGTCAAAAAGGAATACCCTATGAAAATACAGGAAATGAAACAACAGCTGCAGACCCCCGCATACGATTTTCTGCGAACCAATCCGCATATGGGAAAGAATATCATTCTGCTCGGCTTGGGCGGCTCTTATGCATACGGCACAAACACAGAAAACTCTGATCTGGATGTGCGCGGCTGTGCCGTAAACAGCAAACGCGAAATCCTGACCGGAGCTGATTTTGAGCAGGTCTGCCATGTAGAAACCGATACGACCATTTATTCCTTCCGAAAGCTGATCCAACTGCTTAGTAACTGCAACCCAAACACGATCGAAATCCTTGGTCTGGAACCGGAACAATATTTTTATATTTCACCCATCGGACAGGAACTACTGGATCACAAATCCCTGTTTCTGTCTAAAAAAGCAATCCAGTCCTTCAGCGGATACGCCAACAGCCAGCTGCGCAGACTGGATAACAAGTCCGCACGCCTCACCGGACAGGCACAGCGGGAGTAGCATATCCTGAACAGCATCCAGAATGCCGCTTACGATTTTAAAGAACGGTATTTTTCCTATACCGAAGATAATATCCATCTTTACCTCGATTCGTCACCGCGGGATGATATGGAAGCCGAAATTTACATGGATCTTTCCCTAAAGCATTATCCGCTCCGCGACTACCGCTCCATGTGGAATGAGATGAACAGCATTGTCAGAGACTATGACAAACTAGGAAAACGCAACAAACACGCCATTGAGCACGCCAAACTTTCCAAACACATGATGCACCTCGTCAGACTTTACCTGATGGCATTTGATATTCTCGAAAAAGGAGAAATCCACACGTACCGCAAACAGGATCTTCCATTTCTGATGGAAATCCGCAACGGAAAATTTCTCGATGAAAACCAGCAGCCGACCGAAGAATTTTCCGAATTTCTGGATGAACTTCAGAAACGGCCGGATTACGCAAAAGAAAACACCGATCTGCCGGAGGTTCCGGATGCGAAACAGATCGATGATTTCGTGGCCAGTGTGCATGAACGGATTGTGCGGGGAGAGGTGTGACCGGGCCGGGGGCTTTGCCCTGACCCCGGGAACTCGGCCACTTAATTTTCTTCTTATGACTTTTCTATGTTTTTTAATGCAACGTCTTTAGCTCATCATTGCTTTCTGTGTAACACTGCTGCTTTCGTTGATCCATTTCTGAACCATTATAGCATCCACTTTAAGATAGCGGGCTATTTTTTCAGCTTTCATTCCATCCTCAGCCATAGACAAAGCTACCTCTTTTGCTTTTTTCAACTCGCCATTTTCCAGACCTTCATTATAAATCTGTTCCATTTCATCTAATCCTTCAAGAATTCTGTCAAATAGTTCCTCCTCTCGCTCTTTCATTACAGATTCAAATTTTCTACCCTGACTATCCTTTAATTCATCGACCCGGAGCGAAAAAAGCGTCACCGCTTCTTTTTTATTACTATCATCGGGGAAAATGTCATATTTTTTATTCCGCGCTTCCCCTGTTTGAGGGCAAAAAATCCCACCCCGGCTACATTGCAGACGATACATATAAGACATAATTTGAAAGCAGTCGTCCCTCACCTCGTCCCCACTAATCCTATTCTTATCAGATGATGCAATTTTTTCCCATCCATTTTTATATTTTGCATCAATAATTAATTTCTTTTGAAAATCTTTGGAATCGTAAATAATTAAATCAGTTACTATCTTTCTGTAATCATTTTTGTTGTGTTGTTCTTCAAATATCTTAAATATTTCTTTGCTTTTACATTTATACTTTTCATTTAAATTTCTTTCCGCCAGCTGTTCTTTTACTATTTGAACCAAATATTTTTCCCATATTAAATTCATGTCAATTAATACGCCATTGATATTCGTCCCATCGTCCTCTGGCGCAATTCCCATATACTTTAAAATCAAAATTGCCGTTTTCCGGACACTTTCCCAATCCGAATATACCGCATGCGTGATTTTTTTTCTTTCTTTCTGAACCAGTTTTCGCGCTTCCTGACGCGATGCAGGCTGCATAATATTTTTCAACTGTGAAATAAAGTCTTTCACCAGTGTGTATTTTTTTTCCAATTCACGCATAAGGCCCGGCTGTCTTTTTTGCAATGATGTGTATGCCGTAAGAATCATACGATTCATATCATTATCAGCAGTATATTCTCGGCTGGAATAGGCAATATTTCCGTTAAATATCGGATTGAGGCGAATATGGCGTGCAACATTGATTCTTCCTTTTAATTTCGAATCGTTGTTTTCATACGTTCGATATCTGCGATAGATTCCTTTTCTATAAGCCCTTGCAATTTGCATTGCGAAAATAATTGCAAGAATCAAATCCAGAATCTCTCCTCTTCCCACCGAAGGCTCTACCTTCTGAAGAATATTTGCCTTCAAACCCAGCGCTTTATTTAATATATACTTGGAAAATTCACATGACTCATTTACGTCAAAACGGCTTCTTATAAAAACCTCTTCTTTCGTTCCATCGGAGGTTATCTGCAGCAGTCCAATATATTGTTGCGTCCAATATTCTCCCTTATTGCCCTGGGTCACAATCTTAAAAGGTTCTTTAGCCGCACAGTCGTTTTCACCAAGTACAAGAATATCACTTTGTGAAACTCCATCTATTAGCTTCGCAAATCTGTCTACTCTCTCCTCGGAATCTCCTGTTTCTTTATATATACTTTGCAGCAAACTACTTTCTTTATTAATTTCTTCTGATATGCACTCTTCCAATTTTGAGTAATCTTTTAAGTAAATCATTCCTTTTCCTCTGACGGAGTATTATTCTGAGCATTCTTTTGCACCTTTTCCCACTCCTTAAACGCCTCCAAATTGCACTCATTCACAAACTTCTCTTCATTTCCTTCTCCGCGTACATACTCGTAAAGAAGAGACTCTAATCGGAGGTTCCAAACATCTTTTATCAGTTTTTCAGCATATTTTTTAACACACTCATCTGTACTATTTTCTTCAAGCAATAATTCTTCTTTCCACTTTTCTACTCCCGGAATATTAGAAAATTGTCCCTGACTAATATAATAATGCTTATTTAATCCCCTCTGCTTATCTATTTGTTGTTTATTTATATAAAGAATATATTTTGCAACTTGCAAACTAATTTTGCTTTTCAGCGATTCCTCATCCCATGTTTCATCTGGAAACAATATTTCCATAATAGTTTTTGCAAGTTTTGTTTCATCTTCTTCTACTGTTATCTCTCTCCATACAAAACGTCGTCTTAGTGCAAAATCCATACTTTCAACGGATCGATCTATGTCATTCATAGTTCCAATAATAATAACGTTCTTTGGAATGTAGAATCCTTTTTCAAAAATATCTTCAGAATAGTAATCGCCTTCTTCCGGATTGTATGTGTGAAGATTCGCATATTGCGTCTGAATACGATTTTCAGAACCTCGTTTATCCGTCTCAAGGCAATACATCAACTCACCAAATACTTTTGATAAGTCAGCTCTATTAATTTCATCAATAATGAAAAAATATTTTCTTTCATTGTTTTTTCCATCTGGATCATCTTTAAGATCCGCAACTTTTCGGCAGAACTTTTTGAATATACCATCAACTTTTCGAAATTCAACTTTTTCATTTCCATCCTGGTCCTTATATTCTACCGGTCGAATGCCTTCGACAAAATCTGTATAGTCATAAGATGGATGAAATTGAACCAATTCATACTTTTTAGTCTGTTCCTGGCAAAACTCCTCTGCAATTTTCTTTGCCAATCGAGTTTTTCCGGTTCCAGGAGCACCGGTTAAAATTATTTGTGTTGCACCATTTTCAATTATTTCTTTTATCTTTGCCTCAGGCGTAGAGTCATCTTGTACTGACCATTTATTCTCATCTAAATCCATATTTTCTTCTCCTTGTCTAATCAAATATTTCATCATATTTTCTGCCTCTACTTTATTTTTATCTGACAAAATCTCATCAATAATCTCCTTTGCTACGGCACCTACGTCCGACTCAGCATCATACTTTTCTCTTAGCAAAACAAGTGCAGCCTCTACAGACCTCCCCGACTTGCCATTATCACCTTTTTTAAAATTTTTTTCAGCAAATTCTTTTGCAATATCTGCAGTAGCGTCTCCACACACCATATCGCTAATCTTTTTTAAATTCTTAAAATCATAATATTTTAGAGGGGTCGTATTTTCTATTATTTGCTTTTGCGGCCCAAAATTTTTTAAATCTTGAGCGCGAGCCTCTTTATCATTTAGACCTCTGAGTAATGCCAAAATAGCATACATTTTATTTACTCTAATTTTTGACTCACTACTTTTTATGTCATTACAGCCATCTGAAAACAAAACCACTAAAAATTTATGTACATTCATTTTTCTCTATTCTCCATATACATTTAAAATTTTAATCGAAAATCAGAAAACTCTTCAAATAGGAATAATCATTCTATATTTTTATCTCACATATGTATTTTTTCACAATTTTTTACATTTCTTTGATAACTTATTTTCTGCTTTTGAATTTGCTTTTTCTTTAACCAATACAACATACCAACTTTGCTCTTCATTATATCATTTGTTTATGTTTCTGTACATAATTTAGTCTACATTCTTTATATAAAAAGCTTTGATTCAGCTACTTTTTAACAGGTGTCAACAAGAACATTCAAAAAACTTTTCAATAGTATTTTGGAAAACAGAAATAACTACCCGAAAAAAGTTTCAAACCCTATGTTGACACTTGCGTTGTCAGCGTGCCGATAAACTCCCGGCAGGGACAGAAGCAAACCTCTCTCTGTCGGGCACAGGAAAGAAAGGAAATAGATGATTATGGAAAAAATGATGAATAAAAAAACAGAGGGAAACACATTTACAAAGAAAATCGGGCAGACAGTATATGTTGTCCGCTATCATTTCAATGAAGATGCAAAGGAAACCATGCAAGAAAAGATTAACCGGATGCTGGTTACAGAAGCAAGCCGAAAGGCAATGCAATAGATGGGGGCAGAGACAATTGGAATTGAGATATGTTTGAAAATGTGATATGATTTGAGCAACAAATTAGAATTTATGGAGGAATGATAGTGAGTTATATTACAATGGAAATATGGACTGGAATATGGATATTAGTGAGGTTACTTCCAACGGCACTTATTATTTTCGCAGGTGTTATGATTATCGAACTGGGTATTGAATTTATCCAAAAGAAGAAAATAGAAATTAGGATTTTAAATTGTTTATGCCAATTCTTGTGGATTTTGATAATTGTATCAATATTAAAAATTACAGGAATTATTGGTGGTAGTTTTGGAATATCGTCACCTCTTGATAGTTATATTAGTTTTAAATTATTTGAAGATGGATTTAATGCGGCAACTATTTTGAATATATGTCTATTCGTTCCATATGGATTTTTGCCAGTATTTATTTTTAAGAATATCTACAAGCATTGGTGGAATGGCGTTATACTTGGAGCAGTATTTTCGATTGGCATAGAATTTTTGCAAACATTTATTGGAAGGTTTGCACAGTTAGATGATGTGATTATGAATACTTGTGGGACTCTCATTGGATTTTTGATGGGATGCTTGTTACTTCGCATAACCACAAGTAAAAAATAAATCCCAGTTTGTAGAATTCAAAATTTAATATGAAATCTATAAATGAGCAAATATCGAATTTTGCACAAACTTATCCCACAAACTTAAAAGCTTCTTCGAATGAGGCGCTGCTTTTTATGAGGCGGTACAGGTTTGCAAACTGTTCCTGCTTTAGCTGCTGCTT